>Ga0123356_10002872_pt1 | contig 18237 bp, 14 predicted proteins | sample TergutEmb28metaG_2_FD_92546 | JGI IMG/M metagenome (GOLD analysis project Ga0123356, IMG submission 92546) | Embiratermes neotenicus P3 segment gut microbial communities from Petit-Saut dam, French Guiana - Emb289 P3 | ecosystem: Host-associated > Arthropoda: Insects > Digestive system > Gut ...
ACGTGCAGCGCCTCGAGGGTGTAGACGGTGTCAAGCATGCTCTCGCCCTTGACGCGCGAGGACAGCTGCACCTCGAGATTGACGACATCGGCGCCCAGGCGCTTGGCGGCGAGCTCGAAGGACACCCGCGTGCGGGTGGAGGGCTCGGTGAACAGGTTGGCAACCGTGACCCCTGCCAGGGCCCGGCTCACGGGCGCTCGCCGGCCCAGCGGCCGCACCAGCTCGCTCGAGCGATCCAGCAGCTGCTCGATGGTGCCACGAGGCAGATCCTCCAGGGTGAGGAGGTGGCGCAGGGTGCCGTCGCTGCGCAGCTGGCCAGCCACCTAGGACAGGCTCCGTGGCACCACCGGTCCGCACGGGGTCGGGAGCTGCCTCTCACCGGCCAGCCAGCGCTCGAGGATGATGGCTGCGGCCTGGCTGTCGATGTCCTCGCGCCGCACGCGCCGCCGGCGCTCGCCGCTTGCGCGCTGCTGCTTGAGAGCCGCGCTCGCCTCGAGCGAGGACCCACGCTCATCGACACAGCTCACCGGAAGCTTGAAGCGGCGCGCGAGCTCGGCCGCGAAGGCCTGCGCCGCGGGGGCCAGCGCGCCGGGGCTGCCGTCGGCCTGGCAGGGCGTGCCCACCACCAGAATGTGGGGCGCGAGCTCACGCACCTCGCGGCCGATCGCTTCCCAGTCCGGGCCCCGCTCCCCGACACGGACGGCCGGGCGTGCGGTGGCGGTGCCGGTCAGCGTGTCGCCGCAGGCGATCCCGATCCGGCGAGTGCCGAAGTCAAAAGCCAGGAGGGTGCGGATGCGGCGTGCGCTGGCGGCGGTGGCTGCGAGATCGGCGCTCACGCGTGGCCGGCGACCGGGGAGAGCTGCTCGATCTGGATGCCGATCAGCTGCCAGACCCCACTCCAGCGCTCCTCGAAGGGCAGCTCGAACACCACCCGCGCGTCAACCGGCATGCACAGCCAGGCGTTCTCGCGCACCTGCTGCTCGAGCTGGCCCGATTCCCAGCCCGCGTAACCGAGCGCAATGAAGGCATCCGAGGGGCCTTCGCCGCGGGCCATCGCGGCCAGCACATCGCGCGAGGTTGTGACCTGGATCGTGTCGGAGACCTTGTGCGTGTGATCCCACTGGCCGCCGGGGCGGTGCAGCACAAAGCCCCGGTCGGTATGCTGCGGGCCGCCACGCAGCACCGGCTGGGCGGCGATCAGATCGGTGGAGGGCTCGAGCTTCATCTGCGAGAGGACATCGGAGAGGCGCATCGGCAGGGGCTTGTTGAGCACGATCCCGAGTGCCCCCTTCTCGGTGTGCTCGCACACCAGCGCGACAGTCTGCGCGAAGTTCGGATCGGTGAGCTGCGGCATCGCGATCAACAAGTGATTGGTGAGGCTGCCGCTCACCAGCTGCCCGAGCGCGTCCCCCGGCATGCTGCTCGTTTTCCCGCTCATAGCGGCTAAGTATGGGGACAGCGAGCGTCGGGCTCAAGGAATGGCGGACACGGCACCGCCGGTGGCACGCGCCCCGGTAAAACGCCACTCGTAGACAAAGCGCAGCACCCGGTATTGTTGCGCCAGTTCCGGCGGGAAGCGATCGAAGGGGCTCGCAAGCTTCAGGACGGCGAGCGATGCCTGATCCAGCTCCAGATCCCCGCTGCTACGCCGGATCAGCACCTTGTCGAGGGAACCATCGGCGCTGATGCCGACCTCGATGATCGGATTGGTATTGACCCGCGAATGGCGCGCAGCCAGCGGATAGTTGATTGTGCCGATCCGCTCGACCTTGTGCTTCCAGGCATCCAGGTAGGGCGCGAGCGTCGCCGCACGGGTATTGGGCGTCACCCACAGCTCATCGTGCTTCGGTCCCCTGAGCTCGGCCTTGCCGGGGTCGTCATCGGGGGCGGACTGGTCGGCGGATTGCTGCGTCAGGAGCACCGGCCGCTCGCGTCCCGCGCCTGTGTCGCCGAAGTCGGACAGATAGCGCACCTCGGTGTTCCAGCCCGTCGTGGTGAGCACTGGCTCGTCCTTGGAGCCGGCCTTGCTGCCCCTGGTCGCCAGCGCATCCCCGTCCAGGGTGCCCGCCTGCTGCGGCATCGAGGGCTCGGACGGGCGGTTGTGCGGCGCCACGGCCTCATCGGTGTTACCCGAGCCGAGCTGGGTGCGCTGTGCGAGGTAGGTGGGGGTGTCGTTGGCATCGGCCTCGGGCAGCTCATCGGAGACCAGCAGCACCTCCAGGCCCGGCGTGCCGCCTTGCTCCTGCTGCGTCCCGAATGTCAGCCCGAGGATGATGAGCCCGTGTACCAGGGCGGCGAGGAAGATCATGGTGAGCAGGCGGTCGCGGACCGGCGCCTTGCCTTCACGCAGCTCGAGGGTTCGCGAGGTAGCCATGGCTTCATTCTCCCTCAGTCGGCGCACCCCGGTCGAGCCTGCCCACCTTGCGGTTGCTGCGCAATCCGCCGCTCGAGCGCCGCGATCAGGCGCGCGCCTATCTCGATCCCGAGCTGCTGCTCGAGCTCGCGGATGCCCGTGGGGCTCGTGACGTTGATCTCCGTCACGAAGCCACCGATCACGTCCAGCCCCACGAACAGCATCCCCCGGGCAGCGAGCGCCGGGCCGATCTGCCCTGCGAGCCAGCGGTCACGCTCATCCAGCGGCCGGCCGACACCGCGGGCGCCGGCGGCCAGGTTGCCGCGGTTGTCATCGGCTGCGGGAATGCGCGCGAGCGCATACGGCACCGGCTCCCCGTCGATGAGCAGCACGCGCGCATCTCCCGTGCTCACGATGTCAGGAATATAGCGTTGCACGATCGCAAAGCGCTGGCCGTAGTCGGTGAGCGTCTCGAACACGACGTTGCGGTTCTTGTCCCCGCTGCTCAGCACGAAGATCGAGCGTCCGCCCATCCCGTGCAGGGGCTTGGCCACGATCTGCCCGTGCTCGCGCAGGAATGCGCTCATCTCGCTCATGTCGCGCGTGATCAAGGTGGGCGCGCAGCACTGCGGGAACCAGGCCGTGTAGACCTTCTCGTTCATGTCCCGCAGCCCCTGCGGCCGGTTGACCACCAGCGCCCCCTGCGCCTCGGCGCGCTCCAGGATATAGGTCGTGTAGATGTACTCGGTGTCGAACGGCGGGTCTTTGCGCATCAGGATGCAGTCAAGGCAACCCAGGGCCTCGCGGCGAGCCTCCCCGAGGGTGAACCAGCTGTCGGGGTCGGCCCGCACCGTGAGCGGACGCACTTGACCCACGGCGATCCCATCACGCAGCGACAGGTCCTCCTGCGTCATGTAAGTGAGCTCATGGCCGCGCGCCTGGGCGGCGAGCAGCATGGCGAGCGTCGAGTCCTTCTCGTACTTGATGTCTTGGATGGGGTCCATCACGACCCCGAGACGCATGTGGCGGGTCATCTTGCCGTTCCTGATCGGGCATGCAGGATAAGGCAAAAAGCGCGCCGCTGCGGGCATCGGCCCGGGCAGGCCTGCTGCGTCGCAATTGCGCTGGTGCGCAGGTCAAGACAATTATGACCGTGGCTGCGCAAAGGCGAGTGTCATCGTGCGCTCGTCCGATGTGAGATTGAGGCCGGCGGGCTTCGAAAAACGTGACGTACCTGGCATAGCTTGACGTCTACCGATATGTTAAAACCCTCACCCCGAGCGCCTACCCCGGCCCGGCCCCCACGGCCCTCACTGTAAGGTGCGACTTTTCGCCCCTTGTATTTTAGAAGGAGTTGCCTGACCGTGACTGGCAACGCGAAGCTCCAAGGCCTCAAGGTGCTTGTAATCGATGACAGCAAGACCATCCGCCGCACGGCGGAGACGCTTCTTGCCAAGGAGGGGTGCCAGGTCTACACAGCCATCGATGGATTCGATGCGCTCGCGAAGATCGCCGACCACCAGCCTGACATCGTGTTCGTCGACATCATGATGCCGCGTCTGGATGGCTACCAGACCTGCTCCCTGATCAAGCACAACAAGGTCTTTCGCTCCATTCCGGTGATCATGCTGTCCTCCAAGGACGGCCTGTTCGATCGCGCGCGTGGCCGCATCGTCGGCTCCGAGCATTACCTGACCAAGCCGTTCACCAAGGACGAGCTGTTGAGCGCGATCGAGACGCATGTCGGGAGATGATGGTCATGCCGCTGATCTTGATAGTCGACGACTCGCCCACGGAAGTGCACGTGATGCAGCGGGCGCTCGAGAAGCATGGCTACCGCACGGCTGCGGCGAAGGATGGCGCCGAGGGCGTGCGCCTGGCCCGCGAGATGAGCCCCGACCTGATCTTCATGGACATCGTCATGCCCGGGATGAACGGCTACCAGGCCACGCGCGCGCTGGCGAATGATCCGAAGACCAAGACCATCCCGATCATCATGGTGACCTCCAAGGGGCAGGAGACGGATCGCATCTGGGGCCTGCGCCAGGGCGCGGTGGATTACATGGTTAAGCCCGTGTCGGCCGCGCAGCTGGTCGCCAAGGCGCAGGCCACGCTCGCCGCGTGAGCGAGGCCTGCGACAGCGCCGTGCGGCCCATGAGAACCGCTGCCCCATGACCCAGGAGATTGCCCTGAAGTCGCTGTGCGACCGGCCCTACGAGCTCTTGGCCGAGCTCGAGCGGCGCGGCCGGACGGTCTCGGCGCAGGTCAGCCCGGAGAGCACCTCGGCGAAGGAGTGGGTGGGCGTCGCCCTGCGCATGGCGGGGGATCTGTATCTGGTGGCTCGCGAGGAGACCCGCGAGGTGCTCGGGGTGCCCGCGAGCGTGACCCGGGTGCCGGGTGCCAAGCCATGGATCAAAGGGCTGGCGAACATCCGCGGGGCACTGCTGCCGATCATCGACCTGCGGCAGTTCCTGGGGAGCGGCGTGACACCGATCACACGCAACACCCGCATCGTCGTCGTGAATCACCGCGAGATCCCGGCAGGGCTCATGTTCGATGAGGTGCTGGGCTTTCGTCGCTTCGCAGAAGGGGAGTTCTCCGGAGAGGCCCCCCCAACGGTGGCGCCCTGCCAGCGCTACCTGGCGGGTGCCTTCAGCCGCGCGGAGGAGCAGTGGCCGGTCTTGAGCCTGCGCATGGTGCTCGAGAGTGCGGCTTTTGCCGACGCGGCCGCGTAGAGTGAGCAACTTCGGGCCCGAGCACGCAACCTAAGCGAACATGGCGAGATTGATATGATGACGGTCGGATTTGTCGCCGCAGCGCGCGCCGGCAGCGGCCTGACAGCGCTGCTCGGGCTGGCAGCCCTCCTGCTGCTCGCGAGCGGCGGGGTGTACATGATGGGCGGCGGCGCGCGTGAGCCTGCCGCGGGCCCCGAGAACGGTGCCCCGATCGATGCCCTGTACGGCATCGCCCTGGATGCTCAGGGCGCGGTGGTGGGCGATGACGAGACCGCCCTCGGCAGCTTCCAGAAGCACCTCCAGCAGCTCAAGGACGCCGCCGAGCGCGACAGCCAGGCGGCGTTCGTGAAGGACCCGCGTCTTGAGCAGATCGACAGCAACGCGCGCGTGGTGATGCAGGCGCGCTCGGCGCTCGCGGATGCCGCGTCCGCCGACCGCGAGGCGCGCGACCTCGTGCCGCGCCTGCTCGCCCAGACCACCACTCTCACCACCGGCCTCTCCGGGCTGGCACTCGATGCAACCTCGAAGGCCCTGGAGCGCTTCGAGCTGCGCGCCCAGCGGCTGCAGTTCGACATCGCTGGCCTGGCAACCGGAGCCCCCAATCCCGGCCAGGCGGCGCAGCGCCTGTCGGAGTCCTCGGACTATCTCGGGCGGGTGATCCAGGCCCTGCAGGACGGTGGCAAGAACACCCTGGGGCTGCCACGGATCACCAACCCGGAAGGGGCCAAGCACCTCAAGACCCTCGAGTCGCTTTACAGCGACCTGAACGGCGCCATTCGCCGGGCCGTCGCCGCCGCCCCGGCCTTGCCGGCCGCCCAGGCCGCGGCCCAGGCGATCACGGCCGACGCCCGCGCGCTCGCCCAGGCGGCGAGTGCCCCGGGCCCGAGCGCCGAGCCCGGCGCTGCGGCGCAGGCCGAGGCCCCCGCCTGGCTCGCCCCGACGCTCGGCTCGGTCGCCTTCGTCTTCTTGCTGTTTGCAGGCTTTGCAGCGCAGCGCATGCGCCGCGTGCTGGAGCTGCAGCGCGCTGCCGTGGAGGCCCAGCGCAAGGAGAACGAGCGCAACCAGCAAGCCATCTTGAGGCTCCTGGATGAGCTCTCGAGCCTGGCGGACGGGGACCTCACGGTGCAGGCGACCGTGACCGAGGACATCACCGGGGCCATCGCCGACTCCATCAATTTCGCAGTCGATGCGCTGCGCGGGCTCGTCACGACGATCAACCAGTCGGCGATCCAGCTCGACAGCGCCACCCGCCAGACGCAGGCGCTCTCGCAGCACCTGGCCAAGGCGAGCGGGGCGCAGTCCAAGCAGATCGCCTCGGCCACCGAGAGCGCGAGCAGCATGGCCTCATCGGTCGAGGCGGTCTCGGGCAACGCGGAGCGCGCCGCCGACGTCACCCGCCACTCGGTCGGTGTCGCCAACAAGGGCGGCGAGGCGGTGCGCCGGACCATCGACGGCATGAACACGATCCGCGAGACCATCCAGGACACCTCCAAGCGCATCAAGCGCCTCGGCGAGAGCTCGCAGGAGATCGGCAACATCGTCGAGCTGATCAACGATATCGCCGAGCAGACCAACATCCTGGCGCTGAATGCCTCCATCCAGGCCTCGATGGCCGGGGAGGCCGGTCGCGGCTTCGCGGTGGTCGCCGACGAGGTGCAGCGCCTGGCCGAGCGCGCTGCCACGGCAACCAAGCAGATCGAGGTGCTGGTGCGCACCATCCAGACCGATACCAACGAGGCGGTGGTCTCGATGGAGCGCAGCACCGCCGATGTGGTCGGCGGGGCGCTGCTGGCGGAGAATGCGGGCCAGGCGCTCGAGGAGATCGAGCAGGTGTCCAACCAGATCGCGAGCCTGGTGCAGAACATCTCCGCGAGCGCGCGCCAGCAGACCGGAGCTGCGCAGAACATCGCGCGCAACATGCAGGTGCTCAAGGAGATCAGCTCGCAGACCGCCGAATCCACCAATGCGACCTCGGTGGCGATCGCCAAGCTCGCGGAACTGTCCGCGGGCCTGCGCAAGTCCGCGGCCGGCTTCCGCCTGCCGACCAGCGTCAGCGAGCCGGTCGGGATCACCCCGCCCGGGCGGCGGCTCGAGGACAAGAGTTCGAGCACCACAGGTCCCGTGCGGCAGATCTCGACTGCGGTCGGGGGCACCTGACCTACTCGAGGAGCTGCACATGCCGGAAGTCGCCTCTCAGACCCTCGATATCGTTGGCCGCGAGCTGAACGCAACGCTTGCTGAGGCGCGGGCGGCTCTCGAGAGCTACGTGGAGCAGCCGGAGGACGTCGCCCTCCTGCAGCGCTGCCGGCACGAGGTGCACCAGGTCTACGGTGCGCTGCGGGTGCTGGAGATCTATGGCGCGGCGCTGCTTGCCGAGGAGATGGAGCAGGTGGCGCTGTACCTGCTCGCGACGGTGAGCGAGCGCAAGAGCCAGGCCGAGAGCCTCGATGCGCTGATGCGCTCGATGGTGCAGCTACCCGGCTATCTGGAGCGTGTGCTTGCGGGCGGGCGCGACCTGGCGCTCGTGCTGTTGCCGTTGCTGAACGACCTGCGCGCCGTACGCGGCAGCGAGCTGCTCTCCGAAGGCACGCTGCTGCTGTTGAATCTCAAGTCCGACGAGCAGCCGCACGCCCAGCCCGAGACGCCGACGGAGCCCGTCGAGCAGTGGGCGCGCCGCCTGCGGTCGCGCTTTCAGCAAGGGCTGATCGGCTGGATCCGCGGCGAGCGCCCCGAGCAGAACCTCGCCGTGCTGGCTGCCGTGGCGCAGAAGATCGAGGAGGTCGCGACGCGCCAGCCGGTGTTCCAGCTGTGGTGGGTGATCGGCGCCATCATCGAGGCGCTGCAGGAAGGCGGGCTCGAGAGCGGCGTGTCGGTGAAGCGACTGCTCGGCCTGGGTGATCGCGAGCTGCGCCGCCTCTACGAGCTCGGCGAGGCGCGCTACGCCCAGTCGCCCCCCGCCGAGCTGCTCAACAACCTGCTGTATTACGTGGGCCGCGCCGACTCGAAGGGCGGGCGCGTCACGGCCGTGCGCACCTCCTTCCGGCTCGCGGAGCTGCTGCCCATCGATGAGAGCATCGAGCAGGAGCGCGCCACGCTCTCGGCACCCTCCGTGAAGCTCATGCAGACGGTGGCCGCCGCCATCCGCGAGGACCTCTCGAAGGTGAAGGATGTCCTCGACATCTTCGTGCGCCAGGGCGCCTCGGGTGAGCCCAGGGAGCTTGGCTCGCAGGTGGAGCTGCTGCGCAAGATCGGCGACACCCTGGGCGTGCTCGGCCTGGGTGACCTGCGCGCACAGGTGCAGGCCGAGACACACCGGCTAGGACAGCTGGTCGAGGGGCAGCTGCGCCCGAGCGAGGCCATGCTGGTCGAGATTGCCGCGACCCTCATCGGGGTCGAGGACCGCCTGGATGACCAGCTGGTCGGGATGATCCTCCCCCGGTCTGCCGACCTCACCACCGAGGAGAGCGACGACCACGACTTCCAGCACGTGCAGGCTGCCGTGCTGCGCGAGTGCCTGCTCAATCTAGCCCGGGTCAAGGAGTCGATCGCTGATGCCGCTGCCGGGACTCTCGATACGGCGGGCCTGGATAGCTGGGCGGAGCTGATGCGGGGTCTGCGGGCAGGCCTCTTGATGCTGGGCAAGACCCGGGCCGTCGAGATCGTCGCGGCCATCACCGTGCAGCTCAAGCGTGTCATGCAACTCGGGGGCCGCGCACCGCCCACTGGCTTCCTCGACCGGTTGGCCGATGCCATCGTGAGCGTCGAGTACTACATGGAGACCCTGCAGGCCGGCCGCAGTGATCCATGGTACATGCTGGATAACGCGCAGGCCTGCGTGCAGGCCCTGGCGCAGCAAAGCCACTCCGTCCCTAAGGTCGCACCGCTTGATCCCAGCAGTTTCGCCCGAACGGTGCAGATGCCTGGCAGGGCGAGCAACCCGAGTCTGCCGCCCATACGCCCCAAGGCGGTAGTGGCGGAGCTGGCCGACCCTGACCTGCTGACGGTCTTCATCGAGGAAGCACGCGAGGAGCTGGGCAAGATCCAGCGTGTCTACCCGGCCTGGGAGCAGGACCCCACCGACCGGGACGCGCTGCTGGGCGTGCGCCGTTCGTTTCATACCTTGAAGGGTAGCGGCCGCACGGTCGGCGCCGCCGACCTGGGCGAGCTCGCATGGTCCATCGAGAACCTGATGAACCGCTTGCTCGATGGGACGCTGTCACGCTCGCCGCCCATCCTGGATGGGATGCGCCAAGCCGTCGCGGCCCTGCCGGAGGTCATCGGGAGCCTCGAGACGGGCCGGCCGCCGCGGGTGGACGCAGCCTCGATCACCCAGCGCGTCCATGAGCTTTCCGGCGGCTCCACCACCCGTACGGCTCCCGCCGAGGGTGCCGCGCCAGAGCAAGCCCCACCCGAGGATCTGTTCGAGCCGCCAGAGGCCGAGAGCCCGGTGGCTGATCTCGAGGACCTCGTCGAGGAGATCAAGGCGAGCCCACCCAGTGTCGTCCCGGTGGCCTCCGTCCGGGAAGACCGGGAAGAGCTGACGGGGAAGCCTCCCGCGCTACGTGCACAGGCATCCCACGCTCGTCAGTCCGCGTTCGATGATGCGCTGCGCGAGATCTACAGCCGCGAGACGAGCGCGCATGTCGCCACGGTCCGGACGTATCTCGCGCGCGAAGCCGACCTTCCCGAACCACACACCCTGCCGGAGGACGTCTACCGGGCCTGCCATACGCTCTCGGGCAGCTCCAAGATGGCGCAGGCGCGCCACGGTACGCGGCTCGCCGAGCCGCTGGACCACTGGCTGCGAAGGGTCTTCAGCAGCGGCGTCGGGCTGCGTGACCAGGATCTGGCCGTGCTGGCTGAATGCATGGCCGCGATGGAGTCGGTGGCCACCCATCTGGATGACTCCACCGGCTACTTCGTGAATCACCTGCGACTGCAGGAGCGCATCATCCAGGCAGACAAGGCGCTCGATCAGCGTATCGCCTCGGGCGCCCATCCCAAGGCGGCCGCGCCGACACCGCCCGAGGACCTGGATCTGGTGGATCTCGGGCTGCCTGACCCGAGCGTGCGTCCCACCCCACGCCCGACCCCGAGGGCCCCGCAGCCCGCGCAGGATGGGGCCTCAGGGAGCGAGGAGAGCTCCGAGGACCCGCCCGGCGCCGACTACGACCCCGATGTCGCTGCGATCTTCGGCGAGGAGGCGCTGGAGCTCCTCGACGCCTCCCAGGAGGCGCTAACGCACTGGCGCACCGATCCAAACAGCGCCGAATACCGCTCGGCGCTCAAGCGCCCGCTGCACACTCTCAAGGGCGGTGCGCGCATGGCTGGCATCTCGGCCATGGGAAACTTGAGCCACGAGCTCGAGACCCTGGTCATGCAGCTCGATCATGGTGTCGTCCGTGCGGACGAGCACGTGTTCGAGATCATCCAGGCAAGCCTCGATGAGCTCGCGCGGATGCGCGAGCAGGTCACCGGCAGCGGCGCGGTGGCCCCCGCGCAGACCATGATCGCCAGGATCCAGGCCCTGTACGGTGGTGCGGCCACGCATGCCCCGAAGCACGCGGCGCCGCCCGAGCTAGCCAAGCACGCGGCGCCTGTGCCACCGAAGCAGGTGGCGCCTCGTGAGCCACCGAGGCGGGTGGCGCCACCGGAGCCACCGAAGCAGGCGGCGCCTCCCGAGCCACCGAAGCAGGCGGCGCCTCCCGAGCCACCCAAGCAGGCGGCGCCGCCGCAGCCACCGAAGCAGGTCGCGCCTCCCGAGCCACCGAAGCAGGTGGCGCCACCGGAGCCACCGAGGCACCCGCTGCCAGCCGGGGCACCGAAGCACGCGGCGCCGCCGGAGCTGCCGAAGCATGCGGCGCCACCTGAGCTAGCACCTGCCCGGCCGTCCGCTCCGGCCAGCGCACCTCCCCGCAGCGCTGTGGAGCCGCCCAGGAAACCCCCGAAGCTGAGGCCGGTAGAAGTGCGCGAGGCGGACCCCATCCGCACCGCCCGTACCGCCGAGCCAAAGCGGTCGCGGCCAGCCAGCGCTCCGCCGACTGCCAGTGCTCCGCCGCCTGCCGCGGCTCAGCGGCCCGTACGCGCCGCCAACGGCAAGGCGGGCACGCAGGGTGCCCCGCCGCATCAGGCAGCCCCCGAGGCGCCGCGCCGTGCGCCTGCGCCTGCCGTCGCTGGCGACGACGACACGCTCGAGCCGGGGGCCTTGCAGCGCATGCAGGCCGCGGCCCCGCAGGGGCGCGGGATGCTGGAGGCCCCGAAGCTACCCTGGCAGAGCGGCTCCGATGCCGAGCCGGGAGCGCTCTCCCAGCCAGCCGCGAGCGTAGCCATTCGCTTCGGTCGCGAGGGACGTGCCGCCGAGGACGGCCTGGTGCCGCCGCAGCCAGTGCCCCCGGGACGCGAGCCCGTCGGGCCTGTCGAGCGGCAGGAGATGGCGCGCGTCGATGCCGAGCTGCTCGATACGCTGCTCAACACCTCCGGCGAGGCGAGCATTGCGCGCGCGCGGCTCGAGCAGCAGATGGGTGCGATCGATTTCAACATCGGTGAGCTGTCACGCACCGTGATCCGCCTGAAGGAGCAGCTGCGGAGCCTCGAGATCGAGACCGAAGCGCAGATCCGCACCCGGCACGTGGAGGAAACCGGCAAGCGTGGTGACTTCGATCCCCTGGAGCTGGATCGGTACTCCACCATGCAGCAGTTCTCGCGTGGGCTGGTCGAGACCGCCGATGACGTGGGAAGCCTGCAGCAGCTGCTGGAGACCCTGGCGAAGGACACCGGCAACCTGCTGCAGCAGCAGGCCCGCATGATGACCGAGTTGCAGAATGGTCTGATGCGCACGCGCATGGTGCCGTTCCAGCGGCACGTGCAGCGGCTCGCACGCATCGTGCGTCAGGCGGCCGCCGACACCGGCAAGCGCGCCGAGCTGAGCGTCGAGGGCGCCGCAGGCGAGCTCGACAGGCAAGTGCTCGAGCGCATGCTGCCGCCGTTCGAGCACATGCTGCGCAACGCCGTCGTGCACGGCATCGAGCGGCCCGATGAGCGCGTCCAGCGCGCCAAGCCCGAGACCGGCCGCATCCTGCTGGAGATCCATCGCGAGGGTAACGAGGTCATGGTGCGCCTGACCGATGACGGCGGCGGCATGAACCTCAAGGCGATCCGGGACAAGGGCCTGGCGCTGGGCATGATCGAGCCCGGGCAGAACCTGAGCGATGAGGACGCGATGCAGCTGATCCTCGAGCCCGGATTTTCCACCGCCGGCGCGATCACGCAGCAAGCCGGACGAGGTGTCGGGATGGACGTCGTCGCCACCGAGATCAAGCGGCTGGGCGGTGCGCTGCACATGGAGTCGAAGTCGGGCGAGGGCACGGTCTTCACCATCCGCCTGCCCTTCACCTTGGCCATCAGCCACGCGCTGGTGGTGCGCACGGGCGATGAGTTCTACGCCCTGCCCCTGCCCATGGTGGAGGGCGTGCTGCGTCTGACGAAGACCGAGGTCGCAGCTCACCTCCCCCGTGAGGCTTCGGCCTACGACTACGGCGGCCAGAAGTACCGCTTCCAGCATCTGGCCACCTTCGTGGGGCTCGAGCCCTCGCCCTTGCCGGAGTCCGATGTCACCATCCCCGTGGTGCTGGTGCGCGCGGGCGAGCACTCCAGCGGTCTGGTCGCCGATGAGCTCATCGGCAGCCGCGAGATCGTCGTCAAGTCAGTCGGCCCCCAGATTTCCAGCATCCGCGGCATCTCCGGCGCGACGATTCTCGGGGACGGGCGGATCGTCATCATTCTCGACATCGGTGCGCTGGTGCGGGCCGAGTGGCGTAGCCGACCTCAGGTGCCGCTGGTGTCGCGGGACAAGGTCGACCGGCGCACGGTCGCCATGGTCGTGGACGACTCGATCACGGTGCGGCGCGTGACCCAGCGCCTGCTCGAGCGCAACGGCATGCGTGTGATCATCGCACGCGACGGGATGGATGCCGTGGCGCTGCTACAGGACAACGTGCCAGATGTGATCTTGCTCGACATCGAGATGCCGCGCATGGATGGCTACGGAGTCGCCAGCCATGTCCGCAACGATCCACGCCTGAAGGACGTGCCCATCATCATGATCACCTCGCGCGTCGGCGAGAAGCATCGCGCGCGTGCGGTGGAGCTCGGAGTCGCCGAATACCTGGGCAAGCCCTACCAGGAAGCAGAGCTCCTGAAGGCCATCCGGCCGCTCATCGAGCGTCGCCGCGGCGAGAATGACACGCACGTGTACGCAGGGATCGGCTGACGACAAGGCTGTTGAAGCTCACGGGTGATGACATCAGTTGCCAGGCTCCCGGGCGTGCAAGCGCACGCCTGCGGGATGAGTGCCTTGAAATAAGCTTCGACAAACGGCAGCCAGCACAGCGAGCGTAGGACCTTCACCGGCAAACAGCGCGGGCAAGTACGTGGCTGCCCGCCGTGCCGGGCACGCCACAACCACAAAAGATCAAAGCGCACCGCACAGGATATTCGGGGGGAAGCGCTCCATGTGACGCGCGTGGGCTCGAGGATGTGACACCCGAAGTCCACTGCGGTAGCGCCGTCAAGCAAGGGTGCCGCGCGGTGCGCTTGCATGACGCAGCTTGCGCGCCGCCCTTCCCGGCCTCCTTTACTTAGTGGCATTGTCCCCTTACATTTATGAGGCTGGGTGCATTAGCCATCAAATGTGCCCAAGGACACTGGCGGTCCCAGGTCCCGTTTGTTCAAGGGGCGATCGGTGCACTGTCCAGCGGCAGCGCGCTCTGCCTGAACCGAGGTTCGCCCCGCAGATTTTGCTTGAGGAGCCAATCGATGGCCGAGCGCGTCAACGAGATCTACAGCTTGCTGGTCCCGCTGACCGAGGGCCGGCTCATCATTCCCCGCGCCTGCGTGGCGGAGGTCATTGGTTTCCAGGCACCGTCGGAGATGCCGGGCGCCCCGCCCTGGTTCGTGGGCACGGTGCCCTGGAGCGGCAAGGCCGTGCCACTCATCTCGTTCGAGGGTGCCTGCGGTCACGCGATTCCGCCTGCTTCTTCGCGGACCCGCATCGTCGTGCTGCACTGCCTGGGCGAGCGCCTGGAAGGCGGCCACTTTGCGATCATTTCGCAGGGCTTCCCGCAATCCGTGCGCGTGAGCTCGGATGTGGTCCGCCCCGACAAGTCGCGCGTGTTTCCTGATCTCTCCCCGATCATCTGCCAGATCAGGATGATCAATGAGACACCCATGGTCCCCGACCTCGAGCGTCTCGAGCAGATGATCGCCGAGGAGAGCCGGCAGCTGCAGTAAGTCGGACGCTCGAGGCAAGTCCGGACGAGCGCGATCCCTGCGCAAGCGGCTCGCTATCGAGCGCCCGCTCCCCGCAGCGCCGTGGCGATGGCTTGCCGGTTGCCGCTGATGGCTGCTTGCAGCGGCCGCACTCCCTGCGTATCCGCGGCGTTCGGATCAGCTCCGTGCGCCAGCAGCGTCTCGACCGCTTCAATCTGCCCTCCCAAGGTCGCCAGCATCAAGGCAGTGCGACCGGTAGCGTCGCGCGCGTTGATGTCGGCCTGCCCCCCGAGCAGGCGCTGTAGTCCTGCAACATCGCCCGCCTCGGCCGCCTGCCGCAATTGCGCATCTGGATCTGCAGGAGCGGACGCTGCACGGGCTGTGACCCCTGGAACCGGCGGCGGCGCAACCGGCGATGTGGCGCGATCGGCAGCGGGCGCAGGCTCGGGCACGTCGAGTAGCGAATTACTCTCCACTGCAGAGTGACGCCGCAACCTACTGCCCGTGACCTCCACTTCTTCTTTCAACCGGGGCGAGGCGACCGGCGCTTGCGTCTCTGCGCTCGGCGTGGGTGCAAGCGTGGCCGCGGGAGCCCCGGACCCGCGGCGCTGCAACTCCTGCACGGCGGCTGGCTTCGGGACAACAATCTGCTTTGACACCTCCTGCGGGGCAGCCCTGGGCGGCGGGGCCGGAGCGGGCTGCGCGGCCGCAGACATCGCTTGTGGCCTGGGAGTCGCCTGGGATGCAGCGTGGGGCGCTCGCGCGGGTGGACGCAGCAGCTGCGGTGCGACGACCAACCTTGCCAGGGCGGCCGCCGCCAGGGCACCGAGCACGGCGGGCCATCGCCCGCGGCCGGCTGTGCCCATCGCACCGGAGCCAGTGGCCCTCGAGGCTCGAGCGCCGCTGGCGCGCTGGGCGGCCACCTGGGCCGCATGGGCAAGCACGGCACGACGCACGCGCTCGCTCGGCCGGCTCTGATCGAGCGCGGCGGCGCGTCGATAACTCTCATCGACGTTGTCCTTTGGATCGCGGTCGCTCAGGTCAGTCATACGTGCTCGGCCAGCAGCTCGCGCAGCTTCGTCCTCGCGTAGCGCAGACGACTCTTGGTCGTCTCGAAGCTGCTGCCTGTGATGGCTGCAATCTCCTCGACGCTCAGCTCCCCCTCCAACTGCAACAGCAGCGCCTCACGCTGCTCGCGAGGTAGCTGGGCAAGGGCTTGCGATAGCACGGCAGCCTCGTCGCGTGCAACGGCCGCAGCGAGCGGGCTGGTGCTCGGGTCGGTCGTGAGCTGCTGCACGACCCCCTCGGCGTCATATCCCAGGACGTCCAGGCTGACTTGCTCGCGCCGTGCCCGGATCGCATCGATCAGACGGTTGTGGGCGATCGTGAACAGCCAGGTCGTGAATCGTGCGCTGGGCGCATAGCGCGGTGCGTCCCGGGCCACACCGAACCACACCTCTTGCAGCAGCTCCTCGGCAATCGCCCTGTCACGCATTGCACGATGGAGGTAACGCCAGACGCGCATCTCGTGGCGGCGATACAGCCGCTCGAACGCTGTTGTATCGCCGCGCGCGTACTGTGCGATCAGAGATTCATCACTCTCATCGTCTCCAGTCATGCCTGCATTATGGCAGCTCCTCCGGAGGGTCCGGCACATATTGCGAGCGCGAGGCGGGAAACGGGTCCGGCGCTGGCAGAGGTTGACGAGGCGGCTGGATGATCCCCATCGCGATCAAGTTGTCCGTGCTGTCATAGTGAATCCGGACGATCTCGTTGGGTTGCGCCTGCAGCCGCACGAATTGCGTGTGGTCTATGTAGGAGGTTTCGCGCTCGCCATGCCCCGTGCCGAGTTTGGGCTGGGTCGGGACTGCCGCAGGTGCCTGTGAAGTGTCCTCCTGCGGCGCCGCCCGCCGCGCCGCCTCCGGGGGCAGCAAGCGCCCGGCGGTCGGCCCCCGGGTCTGCCCCGGTGATTGCTCGGGTTCAAGGGGGCTCGGGGGCGGTGCAGCTGCAGGGGCTGCGATGCGCGGCACTCTGGGCTGCTCCCGAAACAGCGCCACGCCGATCACCCCGACGTTCGCCGGCCTTCCGGTGCGCTCGGCATAGGAATGCGGCGACTCGGTGAAGGTGAATGCAGCCACCTCGGCATCGCTCTTGCGCCAGCCAGTGATCTGGTAGCTCTCCTGGGCATCCAGCACGTAGCCAGTCTGATCCCAGCTGGCCGTTTCGCCTGAGATCACGTTGACCCCATCGACCGACACCACCGCGAGGATGCGTTCGCCCAGGCGGTTGCGGATCTGGATGGCATAACGGGCGCCCGGCCGGCCCGCGACCCAGTACTCGCCCCGGTGAAGATGCGTGGGCACGTGCGCTCCGCTGTCTCGATCGATGACGGTGACCTGGGCCAGCTCACCGAGCGGCCGTGCGTTGGCGTGACCAGCCAGGACTAGGAGGGGCAGAAGCCAGAGGATGCGTTTCAAGTCCACTCTCCATGAAGGCGCCCGTGTGCGGGCTGCCTTACTTAAGCGGAGCGCGGCGTGGAGAGGGGTTAAGCAGCGCCTGGGCGGATGCTGGCTGCAGCCGCGAGCGCCGCGCCACCGCGCTGCCGCGCCGCCTGAAGGGCGCTGTCAGTCAGTATTGGCCCTGCAAAGGCCAATCGACGTACGAACATATCGTTCCTGCGTCGCGTGTCTGAAGCGCAGCGCTCCCTGGTCGCCGTGGTCTGAAGACAGCGTCGCACCCAGGGCGCGCGTTCGACAGACCGGGTTTGAAACCCGTCACATCACTCACCGCTCTACATCCGCGCTGGCGCTGCGTCACGGCACCACAGAGACCGTGCCGCGCGGTCCATCAGAGGAGCTCGCCTGAGCGTTCGTGTCCTGCGGAGCCTCGCTGCGCGGGGGCGCATGCCGGGGCACAATCGGAAAGCCGATCGGGACCGTGGCGCCGGCTTCCACATCGAACTTCGCGAACGGTAGCCCGTTCACCTGTGCCAGGGTGCCGGGGCACAGCTCGATCCTGGGCAGTCTCGGCCAGGTGTCCACCTTCACGGGCGGGATCTGCACGTTGACCCCCGTGATCGGGACACCGAGCGAGGACGTGAAGTGCTCGACCAGCGTTTGAACCTCGTTGCGGAAGTCATCTGGCAAGGAGGGGTCGTGCGCCAGGAAATAGGTCGTGAGATAGCGCGCGACCGGCGTCGCCTTCGCGATCTCGTGGTTGACCAGCTCCTGCTCGTTGGCGAGGGTGAAGATCGAGCGGGTGGACATGTAGTCCATGAAGTCGGTCGGCACCGCGGGGTCGACCGAGTGGATCGCGGCGGTGCTCACCTGGATGAGACCTCCCTCGCGGCTCACCTGCACATCGCCAAGCTCGATCTGGTAGGTCAGGCGCACCGGCCAGGCCATGAAGATCTGCGGCGTCTTGCCGAGCACCGATGGACAGGCGCGATACCAGACTGCGACCTGTCGCTCGTGCTCGATGACGGCGTGGGTCTTCAGCTGAGTGAGCACGACCGTCACGGGATCGACCGACCCGATGTCCTTGAAGCGCCACAGCTCGTAGCCGATGAGCCCGCCTGCAATGAGGGCAAGCAGGGCGAGAAGGACGTGTCTCACTTCGATGTACCCCCCGGTGGTGGACAAGTGATGGACAAGTGATCGACAAGAACCTACAGATCGCCGAACTCGCGCTGGATGATCGTCAAGGCCGCGAGAGCCGCCGTCTCCGTGCGCAGCACACGCGGGCCCAGGCGCACAGGCTTGAAGCCCGCCGCGATCGCGGCTTGCTGCTCGGACTCGGCGAGCCCGCCCTCCGGTCCGATGAGGACCGTGACCCCTGTCCCGATATCGGTCAGATCCTCGACGCGCAGCTCACCCGTCGGCG
>Ga0123356_10002873_pt1 | contig 18236 bp, 16 predicted proteins | sample TergutEmb28metaG_2_FD_92546 | JGI IMG/M metagenome (GOLD analysis project Ga0123356, IMG submission 92546) | Embiratermes neotenicus P3 segment gut microbial communities from Petit-Saut dam, French Guiana - Emb289 P3 | ecosystem: Host-associated > Arthropoda: Insects > Digestive system > Gut ...
AAAAATAGAGTTTTAAAAGGGGAAAAAATTTTAAGAAAAGGTTATTCTATTTAAAAAAATTCCAAAAAATGGAAAAAAAATGTCAATAAGAAAAAAAAACAAGAATTTAGAAAAAAACCCCCCCCAAAAGGTATTTTCCCCCCCCCCCCCCCAGCAAGTCCCAGCACCGCGCAGCGGTGTGGATGGATAACTCAAAACGCTGTAGCACAAATAAATGTAACCAAGATTAATAATAGTAAGGACACCTTTAGGTGTCCGACAGTGCACCCATCCTATCCGGCAGCACACTTATTAAGTGTTCGTAAGGCAATTTTCCTTTTTACGATTATATTAGTTTTAATTTTTAATAGCTGTTCCACTACGACTACACCAATAACTTATACCAACAGTGAAAATTATGATTTTGTTATTTTGGGTATAATTCATTATGAGGGTAAGGGTAGAATTGGTTTTCAGGATCTGATGCAGGCGGCCAAAAGACAATACCCAACTGCTGATTATATTATTGATATTATGATTGATAAAAAAGTTAGTAAATTTTTATTCATTAATTATCAATCAACAACATACGTAATGAGAGCTACTGCCATTCAATATATCCGAAGAAATATTGATGGTGAAATAATCAGAGTGCCTACACCAACACAGTCTTCGTTTTCGCTGCCTACGGTAACAAGAAACCGGTCGAATACAACAGCCATGGATCCCAATGAACTAACTGTAGGAATAAATCTGAATCCGGCAGGTCTTTCATTGTTTGGACCTTCGCTTTGTATTGAATTTACAAAAGGCAGTTTTAACAGCGAAATAAATCTTATTTATCCATTAAGCTGGGCTTTAGGTACATATGTAGGGGCTGGCGGTCTTGTCACATTTAATTATTTCAAGCATAGTCCGATTGGTGGTTTTTATGTGGGTGGTGGAATAGGATATACTTGGGCAATAGATTATATTTCGTATCAATTTGGTGATTCATTGTATTACTGGGACTGGGACTATCGACGACAAGATTGGCACCTTCTTACGTTTGGCGCAAACATAGGTTATAAATTTGTAACACAATCTGGTATGTACTATCGTACAGGAGTTTTTGCCGGAGCAGGAGTTGATTTTGGTTATTATGGGTTTATCCCTTATTTCAAACCAGACCTAACAATAGGGTATTGTTTTTAATCGTTCTCCTGAAAAACCATTACTACAATAGACAGTATGTGTTTTAAAAGAGACGAAGGAATTGATTCTACAAATCGGAAACCACGGGCATTATAGTCTATGGTTACCAGTTGATCCAGTAAAATATTTCCTGTCAATATTAAGGTTAAAAAATCCTTGACAAACCCCTGCTTTTCCCCCTATTATTAAGTAACTACTCAATGAGGAGACACTCAATATGAGTCGAACTGAACAGAAAGAAAAGCGCAGGGAAGAAATCCTGGCGGCGGGGTTAAACTTGTTTATCCGCAAGGGGTATTCTGCCACAAAGACTTTGGATATTTCGCAGGCGGCTGGCATAAGCGAAGGTTTGCTTTTTCATTATTTTGAGACCAAGGAAAAATTGTATGAGGAACTTATCAAACTTGGCATATCGGGACCTCAGAATCTTCTAAACAACATTAAAGGAGAACCTCTGGAATTTTTTCAAACTGCGGTAAAAGAAATTTTTAATTATATTGATACTACTCCGTTTGTTGCAAAGATGTTTGTGCTCATGAAGCAGGCAGGGTGCAATGACGCAGCGCCAGAATCAGTAAAAAAGATACTGGCCAGTAATAATATTTTTTCTGTCTCTGTAGAAAAAATTAAAGAAGGACAAAAAAAAGGTACAATCAGAAAAGGAGACCCTGACGCTCTTGCGCTTGCATATTGGGGAAGCGTTCAGGGTATCGCAGAACAGGCCGCGCTTTTTCCTGACACTCCAATTCCCGACAGCGAATGGATCGTAGATATTATAAGAAGGAGAAGTTAAATGAAAAAGGTTATTGTAATTGGCGCCGGCATTGCCGGATTATCCGCTGCGATTTATGCACAGCGAAGCGGTTTTGATGTTACATTATGCGAACAGCACAGCATTGTAGGCGGCATGTGTACAAGCTGGAAACGCAAGGGATATTTGTTCGAAGGCGCAGTTCATTGGCTGACAGGTTCAAGCCCAAAAATAGACCTGCACAAATTATGGAAAGATACAGGCGCACTAAACGATAATGTAAAAGTGTCGCTGCCGGATCCGTTCTATGCAGTTGAACATGAGGGACAAACCATCTATCTTTACCGTGACATAAAAAAAACAGTAAAACAGTTAATTGATATCTCTCCCAAAGATAAAAATAAGCTCCAGCGCCTTGTAAAGGATATTAAAGCTTTTACAAATGTACAAATGCCAATATATGACATTAAAGGCGTAAAAGCAGAAAAACCAAAACCTTTTGGATTTAATATGATGGTTAAAATGCTGCCGGCGCTTCCAGTGTTATCAAGGTTAAATAAAATGTCCTGCAAGGAGTATATGGAACAATTTGAACATGAAGGTATACAAAGATTATTCCGGATTGTACCAGATAATTATTCGGCTGTCAGTTTGATTGCAACACTTGTCACTTTTAACATTGGGGACGGCGGTTATCCGGAAGGCGGCTCTTTATTTATGACAGACAGAATGGCAAAAACTTTAAAGAGTCTTGGCGGCAAACTTCTATTAAATACAAAAGTAAAAAAAATCAATATTGAAGACGGCATAACAACCGGCGTCACTCTGGAGAGCAGCGCTGACGGCGGAAACACTATTGCCGCCGATGCTGTAATTGTAACACAGGAAACGATAGCTGCCGCGCAGCAGTTGTTTGATGTCCCTCTCGACACTTGGGTAAGTGAGCTTTGCGAAAACACCAAATCTGTGGTTAGTACTTTTGTCAGCATTGGAATTAAAGCAGAAATACCGCAGACACCATTACCGGCATGGAAATTGGCAGAGCCAATTACTTTGGCTGATATATCATTAACAGAACTAAGTTTTTTTAATTATGCAGGTTACGAAGGGAGCTTTGCGCCGAAGGGCTGTACTACACTCACTACACTGCTTATGGGTGATACCTACGATTTCTGGAAGAAAGCAAAAGAAGAAGGCAGGTACGAAAAAGAAAAACAGGTATTGGCGGATCAAATTAGCCGCGCAATTTGCCAAAAGTTTCCGCAAGCCAGCGGCAACATCGAAGTTATGGACATTGCTACTCCATTAACATACGAACGATACACCGGAGCTTTCCGGGGTTCATGGATGAGTGTAAAAGGCGTGGGAGAAAAAATGAAATACTGGCCGGGACATTTAAAAAATGCACGCGGTGTATTCTTTGCAGGACACAGAATGATGTCTCCGGGCGGACTTCCTGTAGCTGTATTCTCAGGCCGCCAGGCAGCGCAGATGGTTTGCTGTATGTATGATATGATGTTTAAGTAGAAATTACAGAAAGGAGAATTATGATGTTTAACTTAAAAAAAATTATACTTACATTGATTATAGCAGTAATCCTTACAATGAATTTATCCGCGGATAATGTGCAATTCACCTTTGAAGTTACCAATGTTGTAGTAAACGACGGTAAAGTTTATTTGGCGATTTTTTTTAATGCTGAAGAATTCAGAAAAGAAGAGCCAACCCTTGCTTATGAGCTTGATAGTAACAGAACTGTTGTATCACAGATAGTGTCGCTGCCGCCTGGCCATTATTTATTCTCTGCGTTTCAGGATAGAAACGGAAATCAAAAGCTCGATTATAACTTTATCGGTATTCCAAGAGAACTGGTCGGAATATCAAATTATGATGGGAAAGGGTTTCCATCAAAAAATTTCGACAGACAAAAAGTGCTAATAGACAGCAAAACCGAAAAAATCTCTATCGGTTTGTACAAGTTCTAGGGTATTTTAGTTCTGCATCCCGACAACTGTTATTTCTGCTTCGTCCATTGTTACCCAAATACCGGCTTTGTGAAGTTCCTGCATAGACAGGCGCAGCCAACGACCAAAGGTTCCGGGTTCTGTGCCGTCGGGATTCATCGAAGGCGCGCGTCCGCCGGGAAGTTTAGCAGCTTCAGGCATTAAAATATATTTGCTTGCCCAATAATCCAGCGCAACAGGATCGATGGAAGCGGCTATTTTATTGATTTCTTTTGCAGTTGCATAACTGGAACTTGGTCCGCGATCAACGCCAATCCAAATCATATCCAGAATATTAAGGACAGGCATTCGAGTGTGCGCCATCTGGGTTCCCATGCCGCCGTTTCCAACGCTGTTGTGAGCCCGTCTGTTTGTTAGTCTGTCAGAAGGCGTACCCATGTAATTTTTTACAGCGGCGGTCACCTGAAAACCTCCATGCGATTTAAGCACAGGCATGTTTATCACTTTAAGTTTTTCGCTTGCATAAGCTTGCGCGGCCGCTTCCCATATACCTTGTTTAAAACTTACATGGGTTCCGAATTCTGTAACAAACTTGGGGTAAGAAATCTCAAGACCGGTACTGTGAACAGTATCTTCCACTACAAATCCGTTTTTTGTATCACCGGCGCTGAATTCCTGCACTGTAACGCCGGTAAAATCATCCCACAAAACGCCTGATACACGATATCCATTCCTTTGAAAAATACGGACAACATCCATGACAGACTGCTTGCGGTCGGCGGAGTTGGCGTTTGCCCAGCTAAGACTGCCGCCGCGGCGTTCACTTCCGAACTGCCCCTGACCGTTATCTGCAACGATTACTTCGCCAGTAAAACCGTTGGGGTGTTCAACAATCGCTTTAATAACCGAACGGATAAGGTCTGTATTTGTACCGCCGCGTTCTGCCCATTGGCAATTAATTTTTAAAATAACAACATCATCCGATGTTATAAGCCGGTAAAAATTAATTCCATGGCTTTGCATTAATTGGATCAGGTTTTTTACTCCATCATCTGTGCCATCAGTATCCTGAACAAAGATAGTAGAAACTGGCTCTGTCAATAGTAATTGCAAGTTGGCACCAGAATCTGCAGCAGGCGACGACTGCGTAGCAGGCGACGACTGCGCTGAAGCGGTAGCTGCGCCATTTGAACATTCCGCACCTAACAATGTAAAGGCAATCAAAAAAATACCTAATAATTTTATAATATTTTTCATTTTCTTCTCCCCTCTTAATAATCCGCGGATAATATTCTTCAATCCTACCCCAATATACCATTAATTAATAATCCAGCCAAGAAAGCAAAAACGACACTATATACAATATAGATAACAAAGTTCTTAACTCCAATATCATTTTTACGGCGCTCAAATTATTAATTTTTAAGGCAGGTCCTGCAAGCATGAATGCCATTGCGTCTCCTTGCCCCATGCCGGCATGAAGCCATGCGTTAATAAGCGGGATCGTGCCTCCGCCGCAGGCATACAGCGGAATAGAAAGAGTCGTAGCAAAAAGTACACCCAACCCCCGCCTAACGCCAAACATTGCGGAAACCCAATCAGGCGGAATGTATCGATCAAACAGCGCAGTTAAAGTTATGCCGAATAAAAGATAGGGAGCAGTAATTCTGAATGCTTTTAATAAATCAAAAATAAAAACTTTTTTGGGCTTATCTTCTTGCTCTGCAAAACGCTCGAGATTAAATAACGCTTTATTTTTGAATAAAAAATAAACAAGACCGCCTGCAAGCACTCCGCTAAGAAAACTCAATCCAAGACGAGCCAACGCCAAAGGTGCTCCCAATGCGAAACTCAACAACAATATATTTGGGTTAAGCAAAATAGAACTAACCATAAAACCTGCAAGCAAATGCTGAGGCGTGCCTTTTTTCCCAAGAGCAGCAATTATCGGGACTGTGCCGTACATACAAAGCGGCGATACAATTCCTAGAATTGACGCTAAACCCAACGGAAGCAGCCAGAACCTGCCTGTGGCAAGACTCGCCATTTTATCAGTAATTTTACTGGAAAGAAAAACAGACACCAAAGAGCCGGCAACCAACCCAGATGCCCAATACGGCGAGATTTGTTTAAACTGAAACCATATATTTTCAAGTAATATCAGGATTTCATACATCACTGGGCTTTAAGCATCTCTTCCAGTTTTGCTTTTGCGATCTCCGGGTTACCGCCTTTGCCGCGTTTTTTCATGACCATGCCCATTAAAAAGCCAAAAACTTTTTCTTTTCCGCCGCGGTAATCTGCGACAGAATCTGCATTTTCAGAAATGACTGCCTTTATCGCTTCGGCAACAGCATTATCGTCGCTGACCATCATTAAACCTTTTTCGGCAATGTATTTTTCCGGATCAATATTATTTGTAAAAACAGCTTCTATGGTTTCTTTGTATGCGCTGCGGTTTATTTTTCCGCCGGTAACAAGAACAATTAGCGTAGAAAGTTTTCCCGCGTCAATCACAAGGTCTTCAGGCAGCACGTTTGCATTGTTCATCAAACGCATGATTTCGCCTGTGATTAAATTTGCAGCTTCGATTGACTGTTTGCTTTGTTCTGCGACAGCTTCGAACAAATCAGAAACATTTTTATGAACAGTAAGGACAACAGCCGTAGATTCGGTTATTCCCATATCGCAGATATAACGTTCGCGCTTCTGGTACGCAAGTTCAGGAAGGCTTTCCCTGACACTCGTCAGCCAGTTTTCGTCAATATTAATCGGCGGAAGATCGGGATCCGGGAAGTAGCGGTAATCCTGTGCGTTGCCTTTTGAACGCATTCCGTAAGAGATACCTTTGTCATCGTCCCAGCGGCGTGTCTCCTGGAACAACTTACCGCCGTCTTCCAGCACTTCAATTTGGCGTTCCTGCTCGTATTCAATTGCGCGTACAATTGCTTTAAACGAGTTCAAATTTTTTGTTTCGGTGCGTACGCCAAGTTCGCTGCCCGGTTTGCGTACAGACAGATTGACATCTGCGCGGATAGAACCTTCCTGCATCTTGCAATCGCATATTTCCAGATACAGCAATGTCTCGCGCAGTTTTTCCAAATATGCTATTACTTCTGCCGCATTGGAAAAATCCGGGCGCGAAACAATCTCCAAAAGCGGAACGCCGCAGCGGTTAAAATCCATGAAGGTGCTGCCGCTTTTTGTATCGTGCACAAGTTTACCGGCATCTTCTTCCATGTGAATCTGATGTATGCCTATTTTCTTTTTTGTGCCGTCTCCATCCTGCCCGTTAACATCAATCTCTAGCCAGCCGTTGCGGCAAATTGGCGCATACAACTGCGATATCTGGTAAGCGTTTGGAAGATCGGGATAAAAATAATTTTTGCGGTCAAATGTACTGTGTCTGGTAATTTCGCAATTAAGAGCAATCCCCAGCTTCATGGCATATTCAAGTACCGCGCGGTTAAGAACAGGCAGGGCGCCGGGCATTCCCGAACATCCCGGGCAAACATGGGTATTGGGTCCGCCGCCAAAAGAAGTAGAACATCCGCAAAAGATTTTAGACTTTGTAGAAAGTTCGGCGTGAACTTCAAGGCCGATGACTGTTTCCCACTTCATGATTTTTTTCCTGGTTTAATAGTATGAAAATTGGTACGGCTCTGGAAAACCCTGCCTGCATTAATTAATTTATTTTCCGAGAAAGTATTTCCGATTAACTGGAAACCAACAGGCATACCTTGCTTGTTAAATCCGCAGGGAAGCGCCGCTGCCGGAAGCCCTGCAAGATTAACAGAAGCGGTAAAAATATCTCCCATGTATGTTTTCATTGGGTCATCGATATATTCACCCGGCTTATGTGCCGCTGCAGCCGTAACAGGAGAGAGTATAAAATCGAAGCGTTCAAAAAGTTTTTTGTAAGCGTCTCTAATAAGAATGCGTACTTGCTGTGCTTTTTTAAAATATATTTCGTACTGTTCTGCAGAAAGCACAAACGAGCCAAGCATTATTCTTCGTTTAACTTCCATCCCAAAACCTTCAGTTCTGGACAGTTTGTAAACATCAGAAAGTGTTTTTGCATCCCCAGAACGATAACCAAATTTGAGTCCGTCAAATTTTGCAAGGTTAGATGATAATTCGGCGGATCCTATAATGCAATATGCAGGGATTACATAATCCATAAGAGGCATTTCAAATTCTTCTATACTTGCTCCTGCGGCTTCATACTCTTTGACTGCCGCAAAAACCGCGTTTTTTATATCGTCGTCAAGAGGCGTGATTGCGCCGCTAGTCACATTTGCCGGCACTCCAATCCTAACACCTTTCATTGAGTCAGCCGGTACGCCGGCAGTCAAATCAAACTCAAACGGCTCTTTAATTAAACATGTGCTGTCTCTTTCATCTGATCCGGAAATGATCGATAATAAAGCGGCGCAATCTTCAATGTTTTGCCCTACCGGTCCTGCCTGATCCATGGATGAAACATTAGCTATTATCCCGTATCTTGAGACAGAACCATACGTCGGATTAATTCCCGTAATGCCGCAGAAAGCACATGGCTGGCGAATATAACCGCCAGTATCGGTTCCAAGCGCAAGCGGCGTTTCTCCCGCTATTACTGCTGCGGCGCTTCCGTCGCCTGCAGAGCGCGTTACATCCCACGGGTTTCGAATTGCGCCAAACGCTTCAGTCTCGCCGGAACAGCCAAGCGCAAACTCGTCCATGTTATTTTTTCCAATTATAATCATTCCTGCGCGCTCTAGCTTTTCTACAACTGCGGCGTTATAGACAGGTTTATAACCTTTAAGCATTTTGGAAGCGCATGTTGTTTCAATTCCTTCTGTGGAAATATTATCTTTCAGCGAAACAGGCACTCCGGCAAGAGGCGATAACACTTCGCCCTTGTCAATTTTCGCCTGTACCTCAACAGCGCATTCAAGCGCTTTTTCACTTGCCACTGTCAAAAAAGCGTTAAACTGTTTATCGTTTTTTTCTATATTATCCATATATGCGCTTACTGCTTCCGGTACGCTGATTTTCTTTGCTTTAATTGCTGAAGCTAATTCAAGTGCTGTCAATTTATTTAATTCCCCGCTTTTCACTCTCTTCCCCTTATTCCGTTACCGTTTTGGGTGCAATAAAAAACTCATCGTTTTTAACCGGCGCATTTTTCAGGATTAATTCGCGGTCAAAAGAAGGGAGCGCTTCGTCAGCCCTAAAAACATTGGGGTGGCTGCATAACTGTACACCATCCGTACCAAACTCCTGACCGCTTGCAAAACCAGCAGCCAGTCCGTTCAGGATTTTCTGAAGGTCTGCAGTCATACGGATTTTCTCTGCATCCGGGAGCGCAAGATACGATAAATCCTCCAGATACGAGATTAGCTTTTCATCAATTTGCATGATTACATTTTAGAAATTCCGGGTATCTTTGGCAAGCATATAATATAGAATATCCCCAAAATAATGTGGTTTTTTATTTAATTCTATGTATAATAAAGATAAGATGCAGGAATCAGTAAAAATAATATCTCCATTTTCCCATGAATTGGGCAATAAGTTTACGTGGGAAAATCCGGATCAACCCAATCAAAAGGGATGGAGATTAAATCCGGAAATCAGAACCATGGTTGCTGACGGAGCCATAAAGAATTTTATCCTTGTTCTTGATGCAAACATAGTTAAGACTGACGGCGGGATTGGCGGAATTGAGGTAAGCATAAATTCGCTTAGTACCGGATTTTGTATGGATTTTAAATCCTTCCCCTGGAACTGGGATATAGATACTCAGGCAGGCGGCTATACAAGTTATAGCGATTTATTGAGCTGCGGATACGCAACGCTTGGCTCGGGATTGATCAATCTTAAGTATGATATAACATCGCACCCAAATTTTTCAGCTTTTAAATCCGAAATGTCTACAGCCACATGGGGAGAAATATCCATTCAATACGGGATAGGAATACGCATTCTGCCCTTTGTTAATGCATATTTACAAAGCTGATTATTATCTTTTTTTTTCCAAAAAATATAGAAATTCCCGTCGTTTTTATGTAATCTGATAACACAACCCCAATTTGGGGATAAAGGAGTTAACATGTCAGGTGCAAGGGTCCTTGTAACGGGAAGTATAATGATGCTTTTTTTGGGAATAATTTATGTATGGAGCGTTTTTGTAATACCGGTCAGCGAGGTTTTTAACTGGCATGTCGACAGCGTAAAACTTACATCGTCATTTATGCTTTGTTTTTTTGTGGTTGGCATTTTAACAGGCGGCAAGCTTCACCTTAAAATAGGCGCGGATAAAACAGTTCTTGCAGGAGGGCTCATTCTTGCCTCCGGAATGCTAGCAACATCATTTTTGCCGCAGGACTACGCATGGCTGATGTATATAACATACGGCATCATCGGCGGTTTTGGCGTAGGCTCGGCTTACAATGCCATCATTTGCGCGGCGCAGAAATGGTTCCCGCAAAGACGCGGTTTTGCTACCGGCGTTGTTGTCTGCGCGTTTGGTTTTTCGACAGTTATTTTTGCTCCGCTCATCGAAGTGCTTGTAAAACAGTTTGACTTAAGAAGCACATTTTTAATTCTTGCGGCGGCTTTCTGCGCAGCAACATTGATTCTCTTCAGGTTTATCCGCCTTCCGGATGCAAACACTCCTGCAGCAGCGCCATCGGCGGCATTGCTTGCAAAAAAACAATATACGGTAACAGAAACAATTAAAACAAAAGAATTTTATTTAATCACGCTTTCATTGATGGTAGCGACTGCTACATTCTTTATTCTTAACCCATCTTTTAAAACATTAGCCGCAACTCACGGCGCTGAAGCCTTTGGAACAATTATTGTAATGATGACTGGCGTTGCCAATGCATGCGGCCGCCTTGTTGTGCCGCTATTGTCGGATAAAATCGGACGCGAAAAAGCCGCAATAACTGTAATTTTTGCAACATCGATATGCGCATTATTGCTGTGCTTCGGCGGCGGAGCGCTGTTTATCGCGGCAGTACTGCTTGTCGCATTTTGCTTTGGCGGTCTTCCCGGTTTGTATTCCGTAATTGCATCGGATTACTTCGGCATTAAAAACGCAGGTGCAAATTACGGCGCAATCATGATGGGCTTTGCATTATCTGCGCTTACATTCCCGATGATCATTGGATTAATTTCAAACGAAACTATGAAGTTTGTTACTCTGTCAATAATGGCAGCATCAGGCGTTATATTGATGATTCTGCTGATAATAATAAAAAAGAAGGAACCTGTAAATGTCTAAAAAATTATTAATGGGCAATGAAGCAATTGCCCTTGGCGCAATTCGCGCCGGAGTCAGCGTAGTAACAGGATACCCTGGTACTCCTTCGACAGAAGCGCTGGAAACAATTGCTAAAAATAACGATGGCAGTATTTATGTTGAATGGTCTGTCAACGAAAAAACAGCGCTGGAGGTTGCAGCGGGAGCTGCTTTTGCTGGCGCGCGTGTTATGGTTACAATGAAGCAGGTAGGTCTTAACGTGGCTTCCGATCCGTTAATGAGTCTTAACTATCTTGGCGTAAAGGGCGGCATGGTCATTGTTGTCGCTGATGATCCCGGGCCGATATCTTCTCAGACAGAGCAGGATACCCGCCACTTTTCCAAACATGCAAAACTGGCGCTGTTCGATCCGTCCACGCCCGAAGAAGCGTACACAATGATCGCAGATGCATTTGCGCTTTCGGAAAAATACGGTAAACCGGTTCTGTTCCGTCCAACAACGCGTGTCTGCCATAGCTGCGCTTCTGTTACAATACTAAAAGATTTGCCAAAACCTAAACCAGGCGGATTTGTAAAAGACCCCGGATGGGTTATTTTTCCGCGGCTTTCTTACGCAAACAAATTTGGAATCGAAGAAAACCTGATAAAAATGAGCGACGGGTTTTCTGAATATGAAAAAAACATTCTTACCGGTAAAGGCAGCAAGGGTATTGCAGCCGGCGGCGTAAGCTATACTTTTGTCCGCGAGGCATTAAATAGCGATGATAAAAAACTGGCAGACTGCAAATTGCTTAAAATATCTGCCTACCCTTTTCCGGATAAGCTCGCGCTTAAATTTTTAAAAGGACTTAAAGAAGTTCTTGTTGTAGAAGAACTTGATCCGGTTATCGAAAATGAACTTGTTCGGTTATGCGGATTGTACAATTTAAAGATAAAGATTCTTGGAAAAAGAAGCGGTCATATTCAAATTGCAGGAGAAAATTCTCCGGACAGTACTGCAAAAACAATTACAGCTTTCCTTGGGAAAGCTGCTTCATCTGGAAAAGCTGCAAAAGCCGGCATACCGGAAAAACAAAACGCTGCTCCTCCCCTGCCCGTCCGCCCGCCTGTAATGTGCGCAGGATGTCCGCACCGCGCATCGTTCTTTGCGGTAAAAGAAGCGGCAAGCAAACGAAAAGCTGTGTTCACAGGCGATATCGGCTGCTACACGCTTGGCAACGCCGCGCCGCTTAACATGGTAGACACATGTCTTTGCATGGGCGGCGGCATTACTGTAGCGCAGGGACTTAAGCGCGTCGAGCCTGACACTGTTCACTTTGCGTTTATCGGCGATTCAACTTTTTTCCATTCAGGAATTACGGGAGTTGTGAACGCGGTTTATAATCAGACTGATATTATCATCGTTATACTGGATAACTCGACAACAGCGATGACTGGAAACCAGCCGCACCCCGGAATGGGATTAACAATGATGAACGGCAAGCCGGCAAAAATCAGCATAGAAAAAATCGTAAGAGCAGCAGGTGTATCGGCATTAATAAAAGTTGATCCGTTTAATCAAAGAGCGGCAAGAAACGCAGCCCAGTGGCTTATGGGTTTAAAAGGCGTCCGCGTACTATTATTCGATGCGCCGTGTATCACAATTTCCAAAGGCAGTAAAAAAGCAGTGATAAATGAATCGAAATGCAATGGATGTACTGTATGTTTAAAAAAACTCGGTTGTCCTGCAATCAGTATCGAAAGCGGTAAAGCAAAAATCAACTCTGCTCTCTGTACAGGCTGCGGCATTTGCATCGATGTATGCGCAACAGGCGCAATAAAATGCAAAACACCCGCTAAAGGGGGTAAAAAATGATGTTTAATTGCATGATTGCGGGAGTCGGCGGACAAGGCACAGTACTTGCCTCAAAATTAATTGCCGCGGCAGCAATGAAGAAAGGGTTCGATGTACGTACTACAGAGACAATCGGTATGGCGCAGCGCGGCGGAAGCGTGTTCGGCCACGTCCGCATTAGCCTTACCGCAGGCAAAACCGACAATAGTATTTTTTCGCCGTTAATACCTCTGGGAAAAGCAAACGCTATTATTGCGTTTGAACCTGCCGAAGCGGTGCGCCAATTGCCTTATCTGTGCAAAGACGGCGTAGTAATTACCAGCAACACTGCCATAAAACCAGTTACCAGCCTGAAAGCAGATTCATATGAAGCGCAGGTCATGATTGATTTTCTGGGGAAAAATGCTCCAAGGGTTATTGTATTGGACGGCCTGCGTTTAACAGAGCAAAATGCAAAAACATTAAATGTCTCAATGCTGGGAGCAGCAGTGCAAAAAAATGTTTTTCCATTCGATGCAAAAACATTAAAAGAAGCGCTGATGGAAAATCTGCCGCAGCCTATTCTGGAAATGAACATAAGAGCGTTTGAAACAGGAATAGAAATTTGTCAATAAGGAGCAAAACATGAACACAACAGAACAGATAAAAAAAGCCATTCAGCATGCGATGAACAGTAAATTTTATCAGAAACACTTTGCCGGTATAAATGCAGAAGATATTAAATCTATCGATGATTTTAATAAGCTGCCGTTCACGGACAAGGAAGATCTTCGCGATGCATATCCGTTTGGACTGCAGGCAGTACCAGACGAAAAAATAATCCGTATCCATTCATCAAGCGGTACAACCGGCACACCTGTTATTATTCCTTACACAAAAAAAGATGTGGAAGACTGGGCTATCATGTTTAAACGCTGCTACGAAACCGCCGGATGCACAAACCTTGACCGCATTCATATTACTCCGGGGTACGGTTTGTGGACTGCAGGCATTGGTTTCCAGGCAGGCGCAGAACTTTTAGGCGCACTTGCTATCCCCATGGGACCTGGCAACACTGACAAGCAAATAAAAATGATGATCGATTTAAAATCAACAGTAATTTGCGCAACGTCATCTTATGCGCTTTTGCTTGCGGAAGAAATTGAAAAACGCGGAGTGCGCGACAAGATACATCTTAAAAAAGGCGTGATCGGCTCCGAACGCTGGGGCGAAAAAATGCGCAAACGCATCGCCGGTGAACTTGGCGTTGAGCTGTACGATATTTACGGGCTTACAGAAATTTACGGCCCCGGAATTGGAATTAACTGCCAGAAACAGGATGCAATGCACATGTGGACAGATTACATGTACTGCGAAATCATCGATCCAAAGACAGGCCAGATTCTGCCCGACGGCGAAACCGGAGAACTTGTAATTACAACACTGCACAAGGAAGGCGCGCCTCTAATCCGTTACCGTACGCATGACCTTACAAAAATCGTCCCCGGCAAATGCGAATGCGGTCTTGATTTCCCGCGAATCGCTACACTGATTGGACGCTCTGATGACATGGTCAAAGTCCGCGGCGCAATAATTTATCCCAGCCGCGTAGACGAACTTCTCTCCGGCATTGACGGCGTTTCTAGCGAATACCAGATAATGATTGATCACCTTAACGGGAAAGATATTATTACCCTTTTCTTTGAAACAAAAATCGAGATTGGCGACGCGAGCCATAACCTGGAAAAAACTGTCGAGCATGAGTTCAAGCAAAAAATAGGCATTACGCCAAAGGCAAAAGCCGTGGGCATGGGAGAACTTCCCCGCAGCGAGAAAAAATCGACACGGGTATTCGACAACAGGTATTAGTTCTTAATTATCATTCCGTCCCAGGGATACAGACAGCCGTAACTTCTCTCGCCTGATGCGCTAGTTATAAATGTTCCGGAAAAAAGACCCTCAAGTTTCTTTGGAAACCTTACCATGTAAGATGAAAAATTCAACGCAACGATGTACTGCTCCTGCTCTAGCCTGCGCTGATAAATCATAATACGATTATCCGCGTAAACAGGTATGAACTCTCCGTGAATAAGACAATTATTGTTTTTGCGAATTGTTATCATCTTTTTATAAAAATTTAAAACAGAATCTGCATCTTCTTTTTGGGAGGCGCGATTAATAAACCTGTAGTTTTTATTTACACGCAGCCAGGGTTTTCCGTCGGTAAAGCCTGCGTTTGGAGTTTTATCCCACTGCATTGGGGTGCGAGCATTATCGCGGGAACTTGCTTTTATCCATTTCCAGCGAAGGGATTTTGGAATGAAAAACTTTTTCATTAATTTATCTAAACCATGGCTTTCTACATCATTAACTTCATCAAGACTCTTAAAATCAAAATTGGTCATGCCGATTTCCTGTCCCTGAAAAATAAAGGGAGTACCGCGAAGAGTCAACTGAAACAAAGCCAGCATTTTAGCGCTGTTCAGCCAAAATCCTCCGCGTTTTCCGCTTTTAGCGCAGTCAATTTCTGCAGCGCCAAAGTGAGAAACAATACGGCTCTGGTCATGATTTTCCAGATATATGGCATTCCAGTCCAGACCCTGCTGCCACTTGGTAATTACATCGAGCAATTTACGGGCGCGGAATTTTTTGGGAACAAAACGCGCAATGCGGCGGTCAACTTCCAGATGATCAAAAAAGAAAAGCATATTTAATTCTTTGCGGCTTTCGTCGCTCAAAAGTTTTGCATCCTCCAGATCAACAAAAACAGTTTCGCCCACAGTAAAACAATCGTACTTATCCAGAACATCACGGCGAAGTTCCTGCAGCACTGCGTGATTTCCTTCCTGTGATTTGTAATGTTCCAACCCCTGAACAGTTTTGCTCTTTTTGCCGTCTTCAAGACTTGTCTTGTAAATAATATTGATAACATCGCAGCGGAAACCGGCAGCTCCCTTATTGAGCCAAAAGCGAAGAATGTTTTTAACTTCTTCTATTACTTTTGGGTTCTTGTAATTTAAGTCCGGCTGTTTCTTGTCAAAAAGGTGCAGATAATACTCACCGCTTTGCTCGTCAAATTCCCAGGTATCGCCAGCAAAAAAACCAGTCCAGTTATTGGGAGGCTTTATTCGCCCGCGGCTGCCGGTTTTTCCCGGGAGCCAGATATAGTAATCGCGGTACGGGCTTTGCGGGTCGCGGCTTTTAACAAACCACTCGTGTTCATCGGAAGTATGATTAATAACAAGATCCATAATAATTCGTATATCCCGCTTTTTTGCTTCTGCAAAAAGCTTTTCCATATCAGCCATTGTCCCGAATTTTGGATCGATTGCGTAATAATCGCTGATATCATAGCCATTATCCGCATCTGGAGATTTATACACAGGTGAGAGCCAAATAATACCGGCGCCAAGGTCGCTTATTTCGTCAAGGCGGGAGATAATTCCCGGAATATCGCCAATACCGTCATTTGGGAAAGCTGTTTCCGATGAATCCTGGAAACTACGCGGATAAATCTGATAAACAATATTATTTTTCCACCACATATGTTATAATACACTATTATGGAAAATAATTTAATACGCAACCGCGTGACTTTCGGTCTTGGTACAATCGGCAGGGACATGGTTTATGCCATTGTCAGTATGTTTTTAATTTTTTATCTTACCGACGTAATTAACCTTTCAACAAGTACGATGTGGTGGATTACAGGTATTATTTTTGCTGCCCGTATCTTTGACGCCTTAACAGATCCTTTAATGGGCTTTATTGTTGATAATACCCGCTCCCGCTGGGGCAAATTTAAACCCTGGCTTACTGTAGGCGCAATTACATCACCTATTTTTACTGTCCTTCTTTTTACGGATTTTGGATTACAAGGCAGCGCATATATAATTACTTTTGCGATTTTTTATTTTATGTGGGGTATTAGCTATACAACCCATGATATTTCTTTCTGGTCAATGCTCCCTTCATTGAGTATTAATCCAAAAGAACGGGAAAAAATCGGCGCCCTTGCGCGTATCTGCGCAAATGTCGGCTTGTTTTTTGTGGTTGTCGGTATCGTGCCGATAACAGCGCTGCTGGGACAAAAGTTTGGCTCCCCGCAAAGCGGTTATTTTGTTTTTTCGATTTGTATAACAGTATTCATGGCGATGGGGCTATGCATTACAATTTTTGGTGTAAAAGAAACCGGAATTGTTTTAAATAAAAATCAGAGTACTCCTATTCGCGAACTGATTAATATACTGACTAAAAACGACCAACTGCTTTTTACTGCAATTGCTCTTTCGCTTTTTATGATAGGTTATATTACAACGACAAGTTTTGGTCTTTATTATTTTAAATATGCATATGGCAACGAGGGAATGTTTTCTGTCTTTTCCGCAATTTTAGGAGTGTCGCAATTAACAGGTCTTGCGGTATTCCCGCTGTTCAGCAAAAAGTTCGATCGCAAAACACTTTATACCGGCGCAATAATTTCGATGACTCTGGGTTACTTACTTTTCTTCTTTGCCCCGGTAACCACAATGCTGTACATCGGTATTGCCGGTGTTTTAATCTTTTTTGGTCAGGCTTTTATCCAGCTTTTAATGACCATGTTCCTTGCAGACACAGTTGACTACGGACACTGGAAACTTGGCAAACGAAACGACAGTATTACTTTTTCAATCCAGCCATTAATTTACAAACTTGGCGGCGCCATTGGCACAGGGATTGTAGCAGCGATAATAATTATTTCCGGCATTAAAGAAGCCGATTCCGCAGCAGACGTAACACCGGAAGGCTTATTGATGATGAAAGCCGCAATGCTATTATTCCCGCTGTTATGTTTTGCTGGAAGTTATTTTATCTACCGCATGAAGTTCAAAATTGACAGCAAGTTTTATGCACAGATTTTATCTGACTTACGCGAACGCGGAGAACTGGCAGAGGAATAGGAAGAAAATAAACGTGAAGTCTTAACATTTGAGTAATTAAAAACCGCTGCCTTTGCATGACAGCGGTCGTTGGTAAGATTAATTATATCTACATTATGATGTTCTTTTTTTTATAAGTGTTTCTTCTATTTCTTCAATTGGAACCCCTTCTTTTAGAAGAGAGAGAACTTTCTCTGCACCTTTTATCTCACCTATTTCTATGGCAGTATGGTAGTCCGAGTATTTGTCCATCTCATACATTCTGCGGCTGCGTATACGGGCTTTTTCGTGTTCGTCCTGGCTAATCTCTTGTAATAATGTCGCTGCCATGTCAATTTCTCCCTTCACCTTAATTATATCA
>Ga0123356_10002874_pt1 | contig 18232 bp, 15 predicted proteins | sample TergutEmb28metaG_2_FD_92546 | JGI IMG/M metagenome (GOLD analysis project Ga0123356, IMG submission 92546) | Embiratermes neotenicus P3 segment gut microbial communities from Petit-Saut dam, French Guiana - Emb289 P3 | ecosystem: Host-associated > Arthropoda: Insects > Digestive system > Gut ...
ATAAAAAGACGTGATGCATTAAAGCGTGCAGTCGTATCATCGAATGCTATAACAAAGGTGACCATTGCAGGAGTGGAGTATACTGTTGCCGAAGCGATTGAAATGAAGAATACCGGGATTTCTTACAAGGCAGACTTAATATCAAGCATTCGAGAACAATATGATGATGCGATCAATCATTGTACTCGTGAAAATAATGTACTTGCAAGAAAAGCTGATGAATATATTATGGGTATGTATCAATCTAAAGATATTACTAAAATGTCAGAAGATATGCAAAAAGCTCGTAATGAGTACATCACACAAAACACATATGAACTGGTTGAGTCAATTAAAATTCTAGAAGAGATAAATAACTTAGATGAAGAAATTGCCAGATTCACATCTGAGGTTGACAGTGTATTAAGCGTATCAAATGCTTTAACCACAATATCATTTTCATATTAATGCAAAAAATCCGGCTGCCTTACGAAAACCTTTAACTCGTAACCTAACAACTTTTTGGTAGATGCAAGGTGTTATAAAACAATAAGAAAACTACCGATTTCAACCAAATACTCTTGAAAAGTATAATGGTGATATTTCGCCCGTGCCTGCACGGGTGATAGCTGTGGCGCAGTGGATAGCGCATCGGACTGCTAATCCGAAGTCACCGGTTCAAATCCGGTCAGCTTTGAAAAACAGACATACTGTAAAGTTTAAAATTTTAAGTTAAAAGTTTATTTTCAAAGTTTAAAGTTTAGAGGGGATAAAGGTTCAACACTTAACGAACAAAGTGTAAAGATAATTAAACCCACAGTTGTAGGTTAGTCGTGTGGTTGCGATTGACGCTAGGTGACCCCTTGTGGCTGTAAGGTAGCCGGATTATTAGCTTGGATGAGATTATTATATTCTGTGGAGTAGAGATAAGTGATACACGGAGTGAAAAATGAAAAGTAAACTTGTGAATAAGTACAAAAATATTAATATAGGATTTGGCTCTGGCTTTCCCGGGTCTAGATTTAAAATAAGCTTCAGATTAATTTTCCATCGTTTTTGGTGGAGAGACCTTCGTTATGAACTAATATATGCGTGGCAGCGAGCGGTACGCGGATATGATAATTCACTAACGTGGAGCCTTGATGAAAATATTAAGAAATATATAATCATTGGTCTATTATCTTTGGCAGAAAGCCATATGGGTGTACCTAATTTTGATTATAGAGGTGGTTATGAAGTTTATGCTAATTTGTCATCAGAAGAAGCAGACGCTTTAACAGAATCACGAAGTAAAGAATGGAAACTTCTATTGATTGATCTTGCAGACAAGTTTTATGAATCGTTAAAGCACGAAGACAGCCAATATGAGTTGAATCAACATGAAGACGATTGGCACAATAGTTTCACAACTGAGTTTATTAAAGAGGCTGATAGTAATTACTCAACAATGAAGTTCGTTCCGGCAAACGGTTATACACAAGAACAATATGAATCATTAAGCGAGCTTTATCGAAATCGAGAAGATGAAATCTATGAATATAAGAAAGAAAACGAAAAAACAGCTATGGCTAAATTAACAGAAATTCTTCCTTATTTATGGGATTAGATAAAAAAGAAAATTATATTTACTAGATTGCAAGCCTAATTGTTGCGTTAAGACTTGATATAAACTATAATAAGTTTTGGAGGAGTCATGATCATTGATTTAATAATAGATAAACTAACACCATGTCTTGAAGAAATTTCAACAGGGAATATTTTTCAAACGACGTTCTCAGTTGCAAAAGTAGATGAACTTAGCAGATTACAAGCTAATAATTGGAATTTTAATTGGACAGATAACGAGTTGAGTCGGTATAATATATATAAGTTGCAACTAAAAAATGATGATATTATTCAAGGTTTAGTTGCAGCAGAGGTAGTACGCGGAGCAGTGCATATTCGTTTAGCTGAAAGTGCTCCACATAATATTGGGAAAAATAAAAAATACAGCGGTGTTGGTGGACATCTGTTTGCTATAGCAATAAAACTTTCAAACGCAATGGGATTTAATGGGTATGTATTCTTTGATGCAAAAAATATGAAACTCGTTGACCACTATACAGAGAATTTCGGCGCAAATCGCATACCTACTAGAGTACATATATTCCGAATGGAAATAAATGAGATTAACGCTCAAGAATTACTTGAAAAATATACGCTAGAGGGTGACTTAAATGTGCGATAATACAACCAGAGAACAAACATTGGACGAAATTGCCGAAGAAGCCGGTGGTTATGTAAGTTACACTCCCGGAGTTCCTCTTGTAGTGGATGCAGACTACCGTGCTATGTCAAAGTATTGTATAGAAAAGGGAATTAAGCCAATGGACTTAACAGACGAAGAGTACAGCATGTTCCTATATGATGAGCCTTTAGTTTACGCATAATCATTCCTTTGCTTGCCTGTAATTGCCGGGGGAGATGCCGTAGGTTTTTTTGAATTGTTTTCCGAAGTAGGCGGAGGTGTTGAAGCCACAGCTTAAAGCGATTTCGGTTATGGAAAGTCCTGATTCCATCAGCATTTTTGCTGCTCTGTAAAGACGATACTCGTTGATGTATTCAACGGGTTTTTTATTTGTAAATTGCTTAAAGCTACGGAAACATTCTGTGCGGCTGATGTTTGCATGTTTTGAAAGCTTGTCTACCGTTATGTTTTCAGAGAAGTTCTCATGGATGTATGACAGAATTTCTTTAGCCCGCATCTCATATTTTTGATTTCCCTTGCTTTTTAAAAGTTCCGGGTCATTGCTGTTTATATAAGAAATGGTTAACTCCCAAAGCTTGCTGATAATGCTCATACACTTTAGCTCATAAACAAACTCTGACCTGTTTAGTGTATTTGCTTTTAAGATGTTCAGTGCAAACTCTTCAGAATACTCATTGCCTTTAGGTATAATAAAGCCTTGCATATTGGAGGTTATAACAGGTTCAAAATGCTTTTTGAATATCGTGCTGCTTGGTCTGTCGGCAAACAATGACGTTGGAAAACCCACACCCTTTATAACCGCCCCCTTACTTCCTTGCGCTTGTTTTGCCGTATGCATGGTGTTTGAGTTAATAAATATCGCATCTCCTTCATTCATTTTCATATGGACACCGCCTACATTATAATCCAGCGATCCGGACATCAAAACTCCAAACTCAAAATCAGGGTGCCAGTGGCAGTTTAGTGTTTCATCAATGAAAGAGTCGAATACATCATCCCACGAATCCACCGGAAAAGAGATGTCTGCAAAAGGCATACTCTCCATTTGTTTATCATCAACTTTTACCGGAATAATTTTCATTACTGACCTCTTATTTTCCGCAATTGGTACGATTGTTATAATATTCGGGCTTATTAATATATAAATTTGCAATTACTGACACTATAATTATAATCGAAACAGGGTTATTCGTCAAACGGATTATAATGATCAGACAAGCAAAGGAAAAATAACATGACAAAAGTAACATTTAGAAATATAGTTAATATTGAACAGCTATTCAAAATGATTGATTCATGCAAAGGTCCGGTCTGTTTAGTTTCAAGCAGCAGCGAATCACACGACCTCCGGGAAAATGAGGCGGTCAAGGAATTGATAACCGTTGCATGCAGTAAAGGTGGAATTAATAAAATGAATGTTATGGTAAATGACAACCGCGATATGCATCGTGTTATTAAGTATCTCATATCATGTCGGTAAAGAAGTAAAGAAGTAAAGAAATAAAGAAGTGAAGAAGTAAAAAAAGACTAACTATATGAAGTCAAGATAAATATCTGAAAAATCTAATAGAAATTTTTAATACTAAAAAAGACCATGCTAAGATGTTTTGCGAGTAAGAAGTTTGTAATGTTCGTGCTGAAATGACCGGTCGATTCGAGTCCTACTCTTGCGTTTTCAAAATTAAGCTCCGCACAATGACCAGACACGGCTACAAGTAATTGATTGAACCCATTCCTGTTATTAGAAAACGTGAACTCGCTTAACACATCCCCACATGAACCGAGGATACAGCAGTCATGCTTCTCTGAAGCAACATCGATACCAACGTAGACCATATAATATACCTGCTTTCATAAAAATGTGACGCTGTTTGATCTCCGCAGACTACCACGCAACTTAACCTCGTTCGACATAAAACGTCAAAGCGTTATCTAACTCATTAAAATTTACGCATGGTGCTGCGGTTGTAGCCTTTTCAGAAACAGTCAGCCGAAGCCACCGTAGGAGCAAAAACCAAGCCGCAGCGTCCACAGATAGTATAGGGCTATCAGACAATAAACAAAAGAAAATTGATGATGAACCCTATGTCATCATCATTATACGAGGAGCGATTATGAGCACACATATTGATTTACATATGCACTCGAAATATAGTGATGACGGGGAGTTTACACCTGCCGAGCTGGTTCGGCAATGCAAGAGAGCAGGTGTTAAAATAATGTCGATCACCGACCATGATTCAGCAAGAGCAAATGCGGAGGCAAGAAAGGAAGCGCAGAAGCTCGGTATAAAATACATCTCGGGAATAGAAATTGATTGCACCTTTTTAGATATAAACTTCCATCTGTTGGGATATAGTATTGATGATGAAAGTCCGGACTTCGTAGAACTTGAAAACAAAATCCTTACAGGAGAGAGGAACGCATCCGGAAAGCGTCTGGAACTTACAAGAAAGCTGGGCTTCAATATCTCCGAATCGGAGATAAATGCAATTTCTGATATCACCGCCGGAACAGGTATTTGGACAGGTGAGATTTTCGCTGAGATTTTGCTTGGGAAAAGTGAATACCTAGACCATCAGCTTCTTATGCCATATAGAGAAAATGGAGATAGAGGCGATAATCCATATGTTAACTTTTATTGGGACTTCTATGTACAAGGAAAACCCTGTTATGTTAAAGTCGATTACCCCGAACTAAAAGAGGCAATCGAGATAATTCAAGCAAACGGCGGAAAAGCTGTTTTTGCGCATCCCGGCAATAATCTGAAAGGCCGTTATCAACTATTCGATGAAATAGTAAAAACCGGAATCGACGGAGTAGAAGTATTTTGCAGTTATCATGATAAAGAAGCAGCAAAATACTTTTATGAAAAAGCACAGCAATACGATTTAATAATAACCTGTGGCAGTGACTACCACGGAAAAACAAAACCTTCAGTAAAATTGGGAGAAACAGGCTGTACACTCGACAAAAGAGAGCTTGAAAAATACTTGGAATTTTGAACCTTTTCACGATTACAGAGCTGTTCGGATTTTACGATAACGTCAAAATTATTAAATTCGCATGATGGTGCTGCCTTGGTGTTGTATTGGTGTTCTTGACAATTTTCTCAATAAATGTTACAAAATACGCTATGTGAATGTAAAAGTTTACGAGGGGTGAAGTATGAAACACATAGCGGATAAAATGCTGGTATATATTAGAGGCATTATTAATGAAACCCATGATAAAGATTCGGACATTAGCGATATTCCGGAAGATTTCCATGAGTTAACGGAAGAGTTAAAAACTTTCGGCGACTATGTCGTTGAAACAAGGGAGAAGCACAACGAAAACTTAAATGAAATGAAAATGCGTAACGCTTCGATTGAACAGTTCAACCTGTTGTTTTCGGAGCTTATACATTATATACCGCAGCAGATTATTGTCGTTGAAAAGGAAAACCTCGGAATCCTGCTTATGAATGAAGCTGCGATTATGGAAATGCATATAAACCATGAGTATATCGAAACCATCACCGGACTCATGGCCGAGCATCTTGTTTCTGCAAGCGGAGTCGAAGTTGAACTTGATTATACATATGATGATGTAACGCGGCATTTACATGTTAGAGCATATGAAGTAGAATGGGACAGACAAATAGCATTGATTTATGCTGTGTCGGACATAAGCGACTCAAAGAATGAAATAATGGAACTGGAAATCCACGCTTACCGCGACAGCCTCACAAATCTTTATAACAGAGCGTTTGGCATGAAAACACTGGAAGAATGGATAGAAAACAAAAAGCGTTTTGTTTTGGTTTTTGCAGATTTAGACAAGCTTAAACATATAAATGACGAGTATGGACATAATGAAGGCGATATGTATATTATAAACGCCGCAAAGCACCTCTTGTCTTTCCCGGAAGACGCAGTAATTTGCCGCCTTGGCGGTGATGAATACATGGTGCTTGTCCCTGATGCCGGAAGTGAAGAAATCGAGGAAAAGTCCGCCATTATATACAATTATCTCAGTAATGATGAGTATCTGTCCGATAAGGAGTATTCATACAGCATAAGCTTTGGGCTTGTAGCTGTTGATGAGAATAATACGCACCCGTCAAGTGTGCTTTTAAGTATTGCCGACGAAAGAATGTACGAAAGTAAAAAGGCAAGAAAACAAGCAAGGCTAAAGGAACGCTTATAATCCTGACCAATTTAGTATATAATATTGATTAAGATTTGGCGACAGCTAGTAAAGGGGCGATAATTAAATGTTTTATGGAATTATGTTTTTAGTTTCGATTACAATAATTATTGTTGCAGGATATATGCTTTATAAGCTTCGGCCTGTTTTTGTTGATGAGCCGCGAATGAACGGATTTTATCCGATGAGCGTGGTGACACTTGCGTGGATATCGGTAGCTACCATTGAACTGCTTTCTGCACCGCAGTATTTTCCGATTATAGCAATAACAAAAACAGCATTTGTTACTGTTGTTGCATATATGACATTTTGGTTCATTCTGAATTTTATTGAATCACGTTTAATCCATTCAAAGATTGTAAAAACCTGCTTTATAGTAATTCCGGTAATTGATACTCTTGCGCTCGTTACCACACCGTTCCACAATCTTTACTTTACTGAGCTTGAGCCAATAGCTTACCCGTATAATGCAGCTCCGGTCGGTATTCTCTTTTACATTCATGTTGCATTAATATCGTTAGGTGTTCTATTCTTCTATACGAAGTTTGTCCGCTATATATTTAGAAACTTCCGAAAATATCCGCTATTGTTCATAACCGGAGTAGCGGTTTTGATTCCGTTTCTGTTAAACCTTGCTTTTGTGTTCGGCTTATTCGGATTAAACTATGATTATTCACCAATCGGGTATTTTCTGACGATTGTTCTGTTTGCGTATTATTCGTATACAACAAAGGTTCGCAGCTATAACCCGCATTATTTCAGCGATACCCTTTCCTCCATAACAAAATCGGATGTTCTTTACTATGGTGTACTGGAAGATGCGATAAAAATGATAGCAGAAAAAGGTTGTCAGGCATTAAATGTACAGTGTATTGCTATATGGAAATTTACGGATGATATGAATCTGCTTGAAAAATTCATTGTTTATGAGTCCGGTGATGTTAAGACAATGATAAAAGACGAAATAGACATGGTTAAAAATGAAGATTATAGGGAAACGATATTATCACAACGGGTATTCGCAGTAGACGATGTCAAAGCAATGCAAAATTCACTTGCAGCTTCTATCGGAAATGAAGAACCTACACTCTGTGCATATTTGGATGCACCGATTCGAGCTGAAGGACAACCGTTTGGAGTATTAAGTATAGAACAACATCGTTGCAAAACATACCCGGAAAGACGCAAATGGACCATCAATGAACAAAGCTTTACATCATCTCTTGCAGACTTTGTATCTTTTGCAATAGAAAGTGAAAAACGCCGAAAACTGGAAACTGTAGTATCCGAATCATTTAAACGAACGATGCTTATGATTGATTCATCACCGCTTTGTACTCAGATATGGGATCGAAACCTGAATACAATAGATTGTAATCTGGCTGCAGTGTACCTATATGGGTTTAAAGATAAGAAGGAGTATATAGATAATTTTATAGAGCTATGTTCACCTAAATATCAAATTGACGGACAACGATCGGATGAAAAAGCTGTAAAGCTTGTAAACAAGGCATTTAAGGACGGCATTTGCACCTTTGAATGGTTACATAAAATGCCTTACAACGACTCACTTATACCTGCTCTTATAACACTTGTAAGAGTTGAGTATAATAATGAAGATGTTGTAATCGGATATACAAGGGATCTGCGAAAAGAAGCAGAAATGATAAAGGATATAGAGTTTCGGGACAGGTTGCTCGGTGCAGTAAATCATGCAGCGTCCGTATTACTCATGACAGATGAGGAAGCCGATATATCGGAGACTTTATTAAAGAGCATGGAGATTATAGGCTCTTCAATAGATGTAGACAGAATCCAGCTTTGGCGTAATGAGGAAATCGACGGGGAGCTTCATTTTGTTCACTATTTCCAATGGTGCAGTCAACTTGGCAAGAAAAAAACAGAGCTTCCGTTAGGGGTTAAAATATCATATGACCATATACCCGAATGGAAGGAGCTATTAATAAACGGCGATAGTATAAATGGCCCTCTTACAGAAGTACCGCAGAACATAAAAGAATTTACTAATGAGTACGGTGTTGTTTCAACAGCAATTACACCGTTATTCCTTGGCGATTATTTCTGGGGATATTTCAATCTTGACGATTGCGTTAATGAACGTTATTTCAGTGATGATGAGATTACGATTCTAAAATCTGTCGGACTTATGATGATAAATGCAGTAGCCCGTCATGAACTGATAGAAAAACGCACACAGGAGCTCACATTCCAAACAACTATACTCAGCACATTGTTTGACGCAATACCGGACTTGATTTTTGTAAAGGATTTAGATTTAAACTATGTAAATTGCAATAAAGGGCTTCTGGAATTTTTTGACCGTATGAAAGATGATATCATCGGAAAAAATGATGCATATGTCCACGGTATAAAAGAAAAAGATGCAAAGGATTTTATTAAATGGGACAATAAAATTATTGACGAATGTAAAACCTATGCTATTGAAGAAACATTAACAAAATCTGACGGAACAACGTTGCTCTTTGAAACAATTAAAGCTCCTTTGATAATTAACGGCAATGTAGAAGGAATTGCCGGCATTGCACGCGATATTACAAAACGTAAGGAATTGGAGCAGGATATAATCAAAGCAAAGGACGATGCCGAAGTTGCAAATAAAGCCAAATCATCCTTCCTTGCGAAAATGAGCCATGAACTGCGCACACCGATGAATGCGATTTTAGGAATAACCGAAATACTGGTAAATGCAGAAAATCTTCCCGACAGTATAAGAGACGGTCTCGACCGGATATACAGCTCATGTATGTTATTATTGGGGATAATCAATGACATTCTGGATTTATCAAAAATAGAAGCGGGCATACTGGATATCACCCCTGTTATTTACAGCTCTGTCAGTATGATTAATGATTCAATTCAAGTAAATATAATGCGAATTGAAAGTAAACAGCTTGATTTCTTTGTTAAGATAAATGAAGACTTCCCTCTATCCTTAGAAGGGGATGAACTGAGAATCAAACAAATACTGAACAATTTATTGTCAAACGCATTTAAGTATACGGATAAAGGTTCGGTAACACTAAACATAGACTATGAACCCGGGGTTAAAGATGATGAAGTGATTGTAGTTGTTTGCATTGAAGATACAGGCATTGGAATGTCGGAAGAGCAACTTGAAAGATTGTTTGACGATTATTCAAGGTTTAGTAATGACGCTAAAACAGAAGGTGTCGGTTTAGGATTAGCGATTTCAAAGCAATTGATAGGCTTAATGGGCGGAGATATTATTGTAAAAAGTGAACCGGGTGCCGGATCTTCATTTACCGTACGCTTTCTTCAGAGAAAAATCGGTAATGATGTTGTTGGAGAAGAAATTTCAAAAAACATGAGAAACCATACATATGGTGTGCATGTCCAAAGAGAACGCAGGAGGATAATCCGCGATATCATGCCTTACGGCAATGTTTTGATAGTAGACGATGTAGAAACAAACAGATTCGTTGCCGCAGGGCTTTTAATGCGATACAAGCTCAATATTGATACTGCAGACAGCGGATATGATGCAATTGATAAAATTAACAGCGGAAACGTTTACGACATTATATTCATGGATCATATGATGCCCGGGATGGATGGAGTTGAAGCTACAAAACACATTCGCGACATGGGATATAATGAACCAATTGTTGCTCTGACAGCAAATGTTGTTGCCGGGCAATCGGACATGTTTATGAAAAACGGATTTAACGGATTTATTGCAAAGCCTGTTGATGTCCGCCTGTTAACCAATGTTCTAAATAAATATATACGGGATAAACAAAAACCTGAAGTTCTTGCAGCAGCCAGACTACAAATGGAATCTGAAGAAAAAGCAAGGAAAATAGACGATTCATTAAGCATTAAATCATCAAGCCCTACCTTTAACCATATGCTAAACACGGGAATTGACGGACTCGATATGGTTAAAGGATTTAACAGATATCATAAAAATGAAAAAGTCTTTTTGCAAATATTACGCACATATGTCAACGACGTCCGCTATTTGCTCAACGGACTGTCATATGCAGATGAAAGTAACCTGCATGATTATAAGATTAAAGTACACGGAATCAAAGGAATGAGTACAAGCATATATGCCGATCAAATTGGCGAGTATGCAAGAGATTTGGAAAATGCTGCAGAATCAAATGACTTGGAATTTATTAAAAAAAGTAATCAAACCTTTGTTGACGCATCTTTATCGTTGGTAGATGAAATAGATAAAATGCTTAAGAGGATTGAAAAGGAAGCCTCACTAATTGAACCAAAAAACGAAAAAGACCGCCCGGATCCCGAAATTTTATCAAGACTTCTGTTAGCGTCTACGGTTTATGATAAAAGCGGAGTTGATGATGCAATGACGGAAATTGATAAATACCAATACAAATCAGACGACGGTCTCGCAGTATGGCTGCGGGAAAAAGTTGATATGATGCAATATATGGAAATCTCTGAAAGGCTCTCAAAATTATTGTAAATTATTGAAAGTGATTGAAGGTGATAAAAATATGGACCAATATAAACACAAATTAGTTTTAGTCGATGATATTCAATTTCATTTGCTCTCAACAAAGGAACGTTTTAGAGCAAAATATGATATATATACAGCACAATCATCGGTTGAACTTTTTGATATTCTTTCAAGTGTTTTGGTCAGTGCAATTTTACTTGATATAAATATGCCTGAAGAGGATGGATTTGAAATACTCAAAAAACTTAAGGATAGCGAATTTTATGCACATGTTCCTGTAATATTTTTGTCCGCAAAAATCAACAGAGATGTCATAATTAAAGGCATGAGCCACGGAGCGGCGGACTTTATTCCCAAGCCTTTTTCAGATTTGGAATTTATAGATAGTATAGAGCGCTGTGTACACCCGGAAAGATACTCTGCAAATAAACCTGTTATTCTCGCTGTAGATGACAATCCGGCCGAGCTTCAAACAATTCACTTTTTCTTAAAAGATAAATATACAGTTTACACACTTCCCGACCCCGGCAGAATAAATGATTTATTAACGATGATAACACCGGATTTAATATTACTTGACTGTCAAATGCCTGTTGTCAGCGGATTTGATCTTGTTCCTATAATCAGAAATATAGCAAACCATGAAGAAACACCTATAATTTTTGTTACAGCCTTGGGGTCAATAGATAATATCTCCGTTGCTATGCATTTGGGTGCTTGTGATTTTGTTGTAAAACCAATCGATGAACTTACACTAAATGAAAAAGTCGCACAACATCTAAGTGAATATGTTATGCGGCGGCGGATAAGGGACTTTACACCCCGATAAACAGCTATTAATTAAGTATCGGGAAATTATACCTGACAAATGATAGATGTAATTATTACACTATATCTATTCCTTTGTTGTTTATTTTGGTATAATATATGCACAAATCAGGGGGAGCAATATGAGAAAAATTTGCACACTTTGTGCTATTATGTTGATAATCGCACTGCTTGCAGGATGTTCAAGGACAGGTGGCAGCGTTATTGTCGGTGCAAAAGATTATACCGAACAGCATATTTTGGGGAATATTATTGCACTGCTTATAGAAAATAACACAGATATCGAAGTAACATTAAAGGTTGACTTGGGGTCCGAAATAATATTTGCAGGTATAATTGCAGACACCCTGGATATATATGTCGATTATACAGGGACGATTTATGCCAATCATTTGAAGTTTTACAGCAGCCATTCTGACTTTAACGAAATAATAAGTGCGGATACTATATTTGAAACGATAAAAAAAGAATTGATGGATAATTACAATATCATCATGCTCGAAAGGCTCGGATTTAATAATACATATGCAATTGCAGTCAGAGCCGAAACAGCTGCAGAGTTTAGTTTAAGCTCAATATCTGATTTAGCGAAAGTATCATCTGATTTAATATTCGGCGGAGGAAATGAGATACAAAACAGAAGTGACGGCATCCCGACATTGAAAATACTTTATGATATGAGCTTCAAAGAAGAACTGGTAAAAAACGGAAATGACCGTTATTTTGCGATAGTAAATGATGAAGTGCAGGTTATTGAAGCGTTCTCAACCGATGGAATGCTAATGGAATACAATCTTGTTGTTTTGGATGATAACAAGCAGTTTTTCCCACCATATCAGGCGGCTCCTGTTATCCGCGGCGAAATTGCAGAAAAACACCCGGAGATAATTGAAATTATAAACAAACTCACAGGTATCTTAACCGATAATGTTATGCGAAGTTTAAATCATAAAGTTGATGTCCTTGGTGAAACTCCAAGAGATGTAGCGGAAGAATTTTTAAGGAGCTTCAACCTTATCGGAAAATAACTCTATCAATTATTGGAGATGAATATGTTTAGCACCTCAGCAACAAGTACTGCCAAGGGAAAAAACAGAAAAATCGGCAAGCTTGCATCACGATTCAGAAATATTGATATGTTATTTATAGCTGTAATTCTTGTAATCACGGTTGTGGTTTCCAGTATTATGGTTCTTAGTTTTGTTGAAAGCGCATCAATTGACTATGTCCGGTTTTATACGGCAGAGTCTGCAGATATTCTGCAAAAACATTTAAGCAAGGAACTATCGCTTGTACAACATATGTCACAATCTGCAGATATTGTTGAATGGTTTGCCGATGAAGAGAACTCGGATAAAAAAGAAAACGCATTTAATGAACTGATTCTTTTTTCAGATATGCTTCAATCCGGCAGATTAAATTTTGCGATGATGGGTTCTCTTAACGAATATTCGGTCAGAAATGATACACAATTAAATGAGCTGGTGCCTATTAATGTTTTAAGCTCCGATATCACGGAAAACAGATGGTTTTTTGACACGGTTGGTTCATTTTTCGATTTTACATTAAATACGGATATCTGCCCGGAGACAGGCACTCGGCTTTTATGGATAAACCATAAGGTAATAAAAGACGGCAGAACAGTTGGTATATTCTGTTCCGCTTTGTTATTTGATGAAATTTATGACAGTTTATTCGGGCATTATGACATTAAGAGTGTAAAAGGTTTTGTTATTGATCATAGAGGGGTCATTAAAATTAACAGTACAATCCCAAAATATGATGAAAACCAAATTAACAGCCTTAAAGAAAACCATATACTTTCGGTCAGCTCAGACGATGCGTTAATTTCTTCGATTAATATGTATCAGAGAGACCCGACGATTTTTACCGGACGGACAGTACCGGAGGTCAGCAGGTTGTCGGAAGGTGACTACAGATTTATGTCGATTGTCCACATAACCGATACAAGCTGGCAAATAGTTACATTCTTTAATTCAAGCGCACTCTTTGATGCAACACGGATATTGCCGCCTATTTTCGTTGTGGTTTTAGCATTTATTATTTATGCTGTTTTGAACTCGGTGATTATAAGACGAATCATTTTCAAACCTCTGGAACAACTTACACAAAGCGTTTCGGAGTCTGATAAGGATTCAAGTGCAATATACGGAACGGACCGCAATGATGAAATCGGAGAGCTTGCCCGGGAAACCCAGGAAACATGGGACAGCCTGCATGAAAACTCAATTGCGTTGCAAACCGCTGTTGAACGGGCAAATATGGCAAGCCGTTCAAAGTCCGAGTTTCTCGCAAACATGAGTCACGAAATCAGGACTCCAATGAACAGTATAGTCGGATTTTCCGAGCTTGCGATGGATGATAACATACCGAGAAGAACAAAAGATTATCTTGGTAAAATTATTGAGAATTCAGAATTACTGTTGCAGATTATTAATGATGTACTGGATATTTCAAAAATAGAATCCGGCAAGATGCAGTTGGAATGCGTACCGTTTGATTTGAGTGAAATATTTTCATCCTGCCGTATAGCCATTCTTCCGAAAGCCCTGGAAAAAGGCATAAAATTATATTTTTATGCAGAACCCTCTGTCGGCAAGAAATTATACGGTGACCCGCTAAGGCTGCGTCAGGTAATAATAAACCTTCTTTCAAACGCTGTAAAATTTACAAACAGCGGAATGGTAAAAATACATGCTGTAATTAAAGAGAAACCGGCTGAGGACACAACAATTTCGTTTGAAGTAAAAGACAGCGGAATAGGAATGAGTCAGGAACAGCTGGATGTAATCTTTGATCCGTTTTCTCAAGCGGAAACAGGGACGACACGAAAATACGGCGGAAGCGGCCTCGGACTTTCCATAACCCGGAATATCATAGAAATGATGGGCGGAACACTCCATGTGGAAAGTACGCTCGGGGTGGGCAGTAAGTTCATTTTTGATATAACATTCAAATCAGTTGACATTGAAGAAGAAGCCGACGATATCGGGCATTCGTCATATAGAGATATTAAGAAACCCATGTTTGACGGAGAGGTTTTGGTCTTTGAAGATAATACAATGAACCAACAGGTAATAAGTGAACATTTATCAAGAATCGGCTTGCAAACCGTAATAGCAAAAAACGGAAAAATCGGTGTGGATTTTGTAAAAGCACGCATGGAAAACAATGAAAAACCATACGATATAATTCTTATGGATATACACATGCCTGTTATGGACGGGCTTGAAGCGGCTGCAAAAATCGCAACACTGGATGTCGGCACCCCGATTATCGCAATGACTGCAAATGTTATGTCAAATGACAGAGAAATCTACAACGAGGCAGGAATGAATGATATAATCGGAAAACCGTTTACATCGCAAGAGCTGTGGCGATGTATGTTGAAATTCCTTAAGCCCGTGGATATTCTTACTGAAAATATTAATAAAACCGAGCGGGATGATGAAAAGCTGCGCAGGAAGCTTATCAGGCATTTTGTGAAAAATAACAGAAACAGGTTTTACGAAATCCAAACCGCAATTGATATCGGCGATATTACCCTTGCACACAGACTTACACACACCTTAAAAAGTAATGCGGGACAATTAAACAAAACCGTACTGCAGCAGGCTGCCGAGGTTGTGGAGGAACACTTAAAAACCGGGGAGAACCAAACTACAAAAAATCAACTGAAGGAGCTTGAACTCGAGTTAAATGAGGCTCTCGAAGAGCTTGAGCCTTTAACATGGGATGAATCTGCTCAAGATGCTTTGGATGTGAATATTGACATTCACAATATACGAAAAATATTTAATGAACTCGAAGCATTACTTGATGACAGCAATCCGGATTGCCTTTCATACGTTGACACTTTGAATATCATACCGGGATGTGATGACCTGGTCCGGCAGATTGAAGATTTCGAGTTCCAGGCAGCGTATTCAAACCTTTTAAGAATGAAAAAGGAATTTTTCAACGATTAATACAAAGAATTTTCAACGATTAATTGTACCGGAATAATCTTCAAGCCCCGGTTTGTTGTGGTGTTTAATTTAGGAATTAATATCATACGATGAATATTCCATATTGCTTTTTTATCCGCATGGTGGTATAATCTGCGAGCCGAACACCTCTATAGCTTCGCCTAAAGGGTGAGGCTATAAAGTTAATAGGGGCCTTTAGCTCAGTTGGTTAGAGCAACCGGCTCATAACCGGTCGGTCCGCGGTTCGAGTCCGTGAAGGCCCACCACGAAAATGTCCTGCAAAACCTTGTAATTACAAGCAATGCAGGACTATTACTTTTTTGTGACTACTCGCACTTACCCGATAAAAACCGCTCTTTTTCGATAAGATTCAAGTCAAATTCAAGTCAAAACTTTATGTCTTGGAATCAAAAGTTATTTTATGTCGATTTCAATTTTGAATGTTTTATAATCCCCTGCTGTGACCGAACCTGCGTCCTGTTTATTGCCGTTGGGCCAAAACTCCGCTTTCCCGACTGTATACCCCCAACCAACATCATCTTTATTATCATAAAGGAAAATTGTCATACCGTTAATTTTATTTTCTGATGAATAAGTTTCGACAATATGCTTTAGCAAGTTTTCAATTTCTTCATTTGAGTAATTTCCTTTTGCAATCAAAACATCTAAACTCGCTCGGACTGCACCTGCAATTGAAGTATCGTCATTATTAACAATTTCAAAATCAATGTTGGTTTCGGTGATTTTACTTCCGCCGTCACCACAAGCGACAATGCCGATTGATAAAATAAATAATAATCCGATAAAAAATATTTTTTCATTTTAATCTCCCTTTAAATATGTAATTTACAATTATGAATTCCACCATTCATCAAAGCCAACAAAATTACTTCGCAAAGTTTCTTTTGTTCCGTCCATATATTCAATGTCAAGGCTATACAATTCTGCTCTTTTAATATCTTTGTTATACCATGCATTTCTTTCTGTGCTTGTGTTTCGTGTGCCTTTTTTGAATGGTCCCGTAAACTCGAGATGTGTCAAACTGTTACCTCTAATTTCACACTTAACGGTATCGTCAACTGCATTATAAACTTCAACTGCAAACTTAATATATTTTATTTCATTATCCGATTCATTTCTCCATGTGATGGTCATATTTACACCGCCTGCGGAGTTTGGTCTACTTGTCGAAAACCCTGTTATTGTGATTAAATCATTCCATTTATTTATAAACGCTTCGATACCTTCATCGAGAGTAAACAATTTGTCATAATCAATTAGGTCGCCATCTTCAGCATAACGGAATGAGTGAAACATCATTTTTCCAACTTTAAACTCTTCATTTTTTCCGCTATCTGATGTTGCATTGTAATAAACAAATTGTTTATTTTCTAAATTGAGATTTACTCTCAACTTTTCAACTGAAACATCATTTTCATTTGCGATTTTAATTACATTATCTACAAAAGGAACAACCAATGAGGGAAAATCATCTCTTTCGTGTGGTTCGTAAAATGTAATTGCTACAGTAATTTTATCATTCCAATCTGCTTCAATTTCAAACTCTTTTACTCCATTTGCACTACTGTATTCGTTAGTTAATTCCTCGATAACAATTTCAACACCCAATGGTTCGGGTTCTAGTTCGGGTGTAGGTTCGGGAGTTGGATCAGGTGTTGGCGGTGGCGGAGGAGGAGTTTCGACAGGTGCAGGTGTTGTTGGTGGTGGAAGTGGAGTTTGTGCGGGTGAGTCGCAAGCGACAATAGCGAAAATTAGAATTAATGTTAATGTAATAAATAAAAGTGTTTTTTTCATCATAAATCTCCTTTATTAAAGATACCCAAATAATCCTCTTATTTCAGAAACGAAAAATGCCGTGTATTTTACCCATACACAGCATTTACATCGCAACCGACTTAAACATCTTGATTTGGATATACAAATACAATATAATCAGTTTGCGGTATAGACAACTATTGCTTGTGTGGGTTTGTCACACTTGCAGGGCGGGGAGTGGTTGCACACTTCTCGCCTGCCGCCGAATAATCGACGTGGCATTTTCGTTTCCTACGACTTGGATTATATTATTACTAACAAAAAAATGCAATAGTTTTATCGTAATACAATATAAATTACGAGATTTATCTATCTATGTTTGATTAATATGCAGAAAGTAAGCATTTCGCCGTTCATGGCATGCTTACTTCAATACCGGTTGATTAGTTTTCGTGGACAAAAATGTGGAAATCATACCTTACAGATATAAACTTCCAACACTGAGACTTTGGCCAGTTTCTAAAGAAACCAAAAAACAAATTCGACCCCGGCAGTCTCCCATTCGTAATCCCACACTTCACAGCCCACTGGCTCCGCCATACTTTCTGTACACTAATGTATCTTGCAGGCTGCGATATTTTGACAGCGAGAAACCAAATGGGTCATGCTGATATTAAAACAACACTGGCTATATATTCACACTTGGATGCGGTGTATAAGCGTAAATCA
>Ga0123356_10002875_pt1 | contig 18228 bp, 8 predicted proteins | sample TergutEmb28metaG_2_FD_92546 | JGI IMG/M metagenome (GOLD analysis project Ga0123356, IMG submission 92546) | Embiratermes neotenicus P3 segment gut microbial communities from Petit-Saut dam, French Guiana - Emb289 P3 | ecosystem: Host-associated > Arthropoda: Insects > Digestive system > Gut ...
AGTCGGCACGATGGTCATAAAGGCGGACGCAGCCAGTAACACGGCGAACACAAACGCGATGGGCACGTTCCACAAAGATAATGAGTTTGCAACGACACCCTACCATTACGGCGTCAAGGTCGATACAGGCGTTTCGATTGAGGTGACGCCGATGGAACACTCCGCCGTATTCCGCTTTACATTCCCCGCCGGCTCAACCTACAGAAACATCATGTTTGGCAGCACAGGCGCTACTCCGGTGATTACCGGCAATACTTTCACAACGCAGGGTACCGGCACCAGCTACGGCGTGAGGAACATGCTGGTTTACGGCGAATTCTCACAAACCCCGTCGAGCTCTTCGCTCGCGTCAGGCACTTCAAGGATCAGTTTCAACGCCAATACCTTAGGCCCGAACGGCGAGACTGTAATCGAAATGAAAATCGCGACTTCGTTTATGAGCGCGGCACAGGCTAAGAAGAACCTTGATCTGGAAATCGACCCGACCGACAACTTCAATTCGGTTATGGCGAAGTCCAAAGCCATTTGGAACAAAGTTTTCAGCGCTACGGCAATAGACGATCCCACCGCTTCTTATTGGGATTTGGTCGACTTCTATTCAAAATTCGCCCGCACCTGTATGTATCCGACAACCATGCACGAAAACACGCAGACAGGTACAATCGCCGAAGCGAAAGCCAATCCCAGATGGCAATATGTCAGCCCGTACCGCGGATCGACCTCGAGTATCGTGATCAGGGACGGCTACTTCAGTTATAATGAAGGCTTCTGGGATACATTCCGCTCCAAATGGACCGCACTGATCTTCTTACGGCCATCTGACGCCGGCAGACTGTTTGACGGCGTCGTCAGCCACTTTACCGATCAGGATACCAGAGGCAGTTTCGGCATCCCGCGCTGGATAAAACCTGCCGGACAGAACCTGATGGTCATGACCAGTTCCGACGTTATCGCCACCGAACTGTATGCGCGTGGCGTAGACTATAACTACAAGGTCGGTTATGACGCCTCGCTCAAATCGTCAACTGTTTACGGCCCGACGAGCGGCACCGAGGGCGGGCGCTTCGGTATTCAGCAATCCATTTTCTACGGATACACTCCGTGGGGCGCGGCGCCTGCGGCAGGCGGCGGCGGTCAGCTTGACACGTCATGGGCTTTGGAAGGTTTCGTCAACGACGCTGGAACGGCTAAAATGGCGGCAGGTCTAAGGGATGAAGCCCTGGCAGCCGGGAACGCCGATCTGGCAAGGACATATAACGACGAGCATATTTACTTCACGAACCGCGCCAAATACTACACCAACCACTTTAACCCCACCAATACAGGCAGTGTGAACAGCCCCGGCTGGATGATGAACAAGAACACCAGCGGCCAATGGCTCGGCGGGAACGGCAGCACCTCCACGGCGTTCAACGCGCTTGACTGGGGCTGGGGCTTCTGCGAAGACAACGCGTATAACTACGTCGTATCCGTTACTCAGGACGGCAGAGGCTTGGCAAATCTGTTCGGAGGCAAGAAAGCCTTTGGGGACAAGATGACTCATATATTCGCCGACTCATCCTGGGACGGCGTTGGAATAAGAGGCGGCGGCTACGGCGGCGCAATCCACGAAGCCTATGAAAAACGCGAAGTCAAGATCGGCCAGTGGGGCCTTTCAAACGAGCCCGGAGAGCATATGCAGTCCATGTGGCTGTTCACCGACAGGCCTGAGCAGGCGTTCAAGTATACAAGGATGGGTATGCAACAGGCAGGCGGCAGTATCCAGGTTGGGCGCGGCATGATGGGCGAAGAAGACAACGGCTCCATGGCGTCCTGGTGGGTCTGGGCTTACATCGGATTATATCCGCTCGATCAGGGCAGCGGAAACGTTGTAGTTGGCTCACCCAGGTTTAAGAAGGTCGACTTCAACCTCGACGACGGCAGGACATTTACATTCCTGGCGCCCAACGCAGGTCCGCAAAACTGTTATGTGAACGGAATAAAGTTCAACGGTGTTCCGTACAATAAATTATATTTCACCCAGGATATGTTCCAGGATGGCAACATTTTTGAATTCGACATGAGCGACACGCCTAACAACTGGGCTAAAAACGCTGAACAACCCCCGTCCCTGACCGAGACCGGCGACGGCCCCGGCTTCGGGCCGGACATCCTTATGGATATCATCCCTGTCGGCGTTACCTGCAATACCGCGATGCCGGCGCCCACCTCGACAACAAGACAGGCGATAGTAGACGGTATCACCACCGCGAACGCGGCTTACCTGTTTGACAACAGCTCCGTGACAACAGAGGCTGTTTTCACAGGAACCACCGCAACTGTTACATATTACTCCCCGACGCCGGTAAGAGTCGAGCTTTATACACTCACATCTTCAAACACCAGCGGCGCCGACCCGAAAGCGTGGGTACTCGAAGCCTCGAATACCGGCGCTGCCGGCTCATGGGTCGAGTTGGACTCAAGGAACCTGCCTAATTTGACGACTTATAACAACGCGGCGGTCACGACCGCAGCTAACGCAGGAACCAAGACGAGTGAGACTTTCCGCTGGAGGCGGCAGACCAAGCCGTTCGCCATTGACCCGGCTAAACAAGGCGTGTATCAGTTCTACAGGCTCCGTATCACCCAGGCTTCCAGTACTGTTGCTCTCCGCCTGTCCCAGTTCGAACTGCTCGCCGATCAATTCTACACCGTTACCAAGGATGCACTGCTTGCAGCCCTCAATAACGCAAAGGCAATCATACCAATCCAGGAAGCCGGCCCTGTATACGGTGCGGCTGAATACGCCGAAATGCTCACAATCCTGGTCGCGTCACAAGCCGTTTACGACAACGCTGACGCCATCGGCAGGGAAATCAACAACGCAACGAATACACTAAACGCAGCTGTAGCTGCCCTTATCAGGATACAGAAGGCTTGGGACAGGTTCCTGGCTATTGACGAGAGCGCCAACAATGACCGTGTCGTCATCTCCGGCGCGGCTCGCAAAGACCCCACCGCGTCAACGCCCGCCACCACGAACGGGGTTGCCGGAGTTACTCTGCTCAGCACTCTGCCTATCACAGGCACTACATCGTTCTATCCTCTCGCAAACACGGTTCCGGGCTCCGGCGCTGCTTACAAGTACATCGACTTCGGCGACGGCGACCGCCTATTCACCCAGGTCAGCGCGGTTTATTGCGGCAATCAGAACAGCACCAACGGAGGTCGTGTCTATGTCAGGCTTGACGCGCCGGACGGCGATATAATTGCCACGATCGACGCAAGGCCGACGGCGACCACGACAAACTGGAGCCGCTACGCGTACGGTTATGGCAACTTGTCGACGCCGAACATAACCGGCGTCCATACGGTGTACTTCGAGTTCGATAATAATAACGCCGAGTATGCCGGTAACTTCCATTCGTTCCAGTTTGAGTATGTCCAGCCGGCGCCGTATGCCACAGTCGTCAGGGACAGGTCCGAAGCCACAGCCCCGCCATACGCCGCTATCAGCCCCGTTGTGGATTTCCTGAACGGTTCCGGGGCCAACATTGACCTGAAAGTTATAACCGCGACATATAACGCTAGCGGAAAGATGATCTCCATGGTCGAAACCCCTGTGACCAGTGCCGCCAACACCAGGCTGCAGATCAGCCCGGCTTCCGTTACAACTGCGGCAGGGAACACAGTCAAGCTGTTCGTATGGCGAGCCGAAGACTATGTACCAATCATCCCGGCACGCGACCTCAACTAAGCAGTAAAAGAAGAAATGTTTTATTAGAACCTAAAACAGGGCGCCCACACAAAAGGGCGCCCTGTTTCTCTACAAAAATATTTTTTATTGACTTATTTATGGGAAAAATATATAATTTTAATACAGAATAACTCTGCCGTATGCTTATTGTTTGTTTATTAAGCCAAATGACGTCAGTTATTATTCTATAAATGGTATTGTTATTTTCGGAGAAATGTGAAAAGAAGTATTTTTTACTCTTTTCGGGGGGACAGATTTCCATAAATAACAGAAAAAGACATGAAATATTATCCCATAGTGATCATCAACTAATTTTTTTTGTAGACAGATGATCACTGATATGTTATTGCTAAAAACCCTTGATTTTGAAATGGAGGAGCTTAAATGAAACGTAAAATATCCCTTATACTTGTATTAATAATGATTCTTTCAGCTATCCCGGGCATGGGTTTCGTTCTGCCTGCATTAGCCGATGATCCGGTCGACGAGTTCAGTTGGGCGTTCTGGACAACCCAGCCGGATCCGATTACCGAAAACATCGCGGCGGACACGCAGAACGTATCAGGCACAGGCACCAGTTCCTACACTAATGTCTCGCACAGGGCGTTTACCACTCTAACCTCGGCGGGGACAACTACCACCGGCACTGAAGGCGCCAGCCAGATTCTCACAGACAACCAAAGCAGCAAATGGTGCAATACCTCCGTCACATCCAGTAACGCGTGGTTCATTATGGACGCGGGATCAAACGTTAAGGTACAGGCTTACGCCATCCGCGGCGCAAACGACGATATGAGCTACACAGGGCGCTTCTTGCACACCTGGACGATAGAGGGGAGCACCGGCGCGTCCGGCCCCTGGACGGTAATCAGCTCGCCCGGCGCGCAAGGGACCGGCTGGACCGGGAACTACCAGCTTAGGATATTCGACCTTAATCAGAACACTTCGGTTTACCCGGCGTCAGGATACAGGTACTACAGGCTCAATATTACCCGCAGGGACAATACCTCAGGCGGCACTGCGCTGAGCACCAGCGGCACAACCATGCAGTTTTCCTACTTTGGCCTTGTCAACAGTTACAATGTATCGGGCTTTGACGGCACGGTCAGCTATTTGTACCCATATATCGCCGATACCCCGGGCGCCATGATGGACGGCGCCGATGTCCCCTGGAACGGCGAGAAAGTCCTCAGGGTTAACGGCACGACGGGTGGTACCGGCACCGGCACCATCAACGCCAAGTGTTATACCACAATCCGCAAAGGGCTCAATGTTCAGGTGCATCCGGATACGAAGCTGTCCTACTGCATCGACCCGCAATACGTGGGCAGTTACGACTACAAGCTTACATCGGCCCATCAGGCGATCGACTTGAAATTCACTGACGGGACGCGCCTTAAAGACCTTGGGGCCGAGGATATCTATGGATTCCCAATGACCCCTCTTGGCCAGGGCCTGGCAAGGGTGTCCCATATGAGTTCCTGGAACTATGTAGAGAGCGCCATCGGCAAGGTCGCCGCAGGTAAGATCATCGATGAGATCATCGTCGGTTTCGAGATGCCGAACGCGCCCAGGAATATCGGCGTCCGGGCCGCGTACGACGATATCAAGATTTTCAGGCGCGACGACACAGAGCTTATTCCCGCCACCGAACTTGCGGACTTCGCGGACGTCCGTTTCGGCACGCGTGTCGGCAGTTACGGCAACGGCGCCTGCTCGCCTCTGGTTGGCACGCCTAACCCGTTTAACTACTGGGTTCCCTGCACGGGCACAAGCACATCCAGCCCATACAACTCGCAGGGCCGCACCCTCCAGTACATAAGGATAAGCCATATAGCGAGCCGCTGGTTCTCTGAAATAGGCACGATGGTCATCAAGGCGGACGCAGCCAGCAACACGGCGAACACAAACGCGATGGGCACCTTCCACAAAGACAATGAGTTCGCCACTAATCCTTACCATTACGGCGTCAAGGTCGACACAGGCGTTTCGATCGAGGTGACTCCGATGGAACATTCTGCGGTATTCCGCTTCACGTTCCCCGTCGGCTCGACCTACAGGAACGTCATGTTTGGCAGCACAGGCGCTACCCCGGTAATAACCGGCAATACTTTCACCACTCAGTGTACCGGCACCAGCTACGGCATGAGGAACATGCTGGTTTACGGCGAGTTTTCGCAGACCCCGTCGAGCTCCTCGCTCGCGTCGGGTACATCAAGGATCAGTTTCAACGCGAATAGCCTGGGCCCGAACGGCGAGACGGTAATCGAGATGAAAATCGCGACTTCGCTTATGAGTACAACACAGGCCAAGAAGAACCTGGATCTGGAAATCGACCCGACCGATAATTTTGACTCGGTTATGGCGAAATCGAAAGCTATTTGGAATAAAGTCTTCAGCGCTACCGCAATAGACGACCCCACCGCGTCCTACTGGGATTTGGTTGACTATTATTCGAAATTTGCACGTACCTGCATGTATCCGACAACCATGCACGAAAACACGCGCACGGGTACGATCGCCGAAGCCAAAGCCAACCCCAGGTGGCAGTATGTCAGCCCATACCGCGGATCGACCTCCAGTATCGTGATCAGGGACGGACGCTTCAGCTACAACGAAGGCTTCTGGGATACGTTCCGCTCCAAATGGACCGCACTGATCTTCTTACGGCCTTCTGACGCCGGCAATCTGTTCGACGGCGTCGTCAGCCACTTTATCGATCAGGACACCAGGGGTGGCTTCGGCGTACCACGCTGGATAAAACCTGCCGGGCAAAACCTGATGGTCATGACCAGTTCCGACGTTATCGCCACCGAACTGTACTCGCGCGGCGTTGACTACGACTACAAAAACGGCTATGACGCCTCGCTTAAGTCGTCAACGGTTTATGGCCCGACCAGCGGTACCGAGGGCGGGCGCTTCGGAATACAGACATCAATATTCTACGGATTCACGCCTTGGGGCGCGGCGCCTGCGGCAGGCGGCGGCGGTCAGCTCGACGCATCTTGGGCTTTGGAAGGCTTCGTCAACGACGCCGGAACCGCTAAGATGGCGGCAGGTTTGAGAGATGAGGCGCTGGCAGCCGGGAACGCCGAATTGGCAAGGTCGTATAACGATGAGCACCTATACTTCACGAACCGCGCGAAATACTACAGAAACCACTTTAACCCAACCAACGCCGGCAGCGTGAGCAGCCCTGGCTGGATGATGAACAGGAATACTTCCGGTGCATGGCTCGGCGGGAACGGCAGCACCACCACCGCATTCAACGCCCTTGACTGGGGCTGGGGCTTCTGCGAGGACAATGCCTATCAATACGTCGTATCCGTTACCCAGGATGGCAGGGGCCTTGCCAACAGCTACGGCGGCAAGGAAGCCTTCGGCAGGAAGATGGAACACATATTTGCAAACTCCTCATGGGACGGCGTGGCGATAAGAGGCGGCGGCTACGGCGGCGCTATCCACGAAGCCTATGAAAAACGCGAAGTTAAGATCGGCCAGTGGGGGCTTTCGAACGAGCCCGGAGAACATATGCAGTCCATGTGGCTGTTCACCGACAGGCCTGAAGAAGCGTTCAAGTATACAAGGATGGGTATGCAACAGGCAGGCGGCAGCATCCAGGTCGGACGCGGCATGATGGGTGAGGAAGACAATGGCTCCATGGCGTCCTGGTGGGTTTGGGCTTACATCGGTTTGTACCCGCTTGATCAGGGCAGCGGTACCGTTGTAGTCGGTTCGCCAAGATTCAAGAAGATCGACTTCAATCTCGACGACGGCAGGACATTTACATTCCTCGCGCCAAATGCCGGCCCGCAAAACTGCTATGTAAACGGCATTAAGTTCAACGGCGAACCGTATAACAAATTGTACTTCACCCAAGATATGTTCCAGGACGGCAATGTGTTCGAGTTCGACATGGGCGCCACGCCGACCAACTGGGCCAAAAACGCCGAACCGCCACCGTCATTGACCGAGGGCGAGGGCGTAGATCACACTCCCAGCATCCTGATGGATATCATCCCAACAGGCGTTACCCGCAGCACAACGCTGCCGTTACCGACCTCGGCGGTCAAAACGCTGACTGTTTCCGACGCAATGGGCACAGCTAACGCAGCATACCTGGTTGACAACAGTTCCGTAACAACCGAGGCGCAATTCGGCGCGACAACCACAACTTTCACGTATTACAGCCCTGCACCCGAGAAGGTTGAAATCTATACGCTTACCTCATCGAACACCAGCGGCGCTGATCCAAAAGCCTGGACGCTGAAGGGCTCGAACGACGGCGTAACCTGGACAGTTCTTGACACGAGAAACCTGCCCAACTTAACGACCTATAACAACGCGGCAGTCACAACTGCTGCAAACGCCGCTACCAAGACCAGCGAGACATTCCGTTGGAGACGGCAGACCAAGCCGTTTGCTATTGACGCTGACAAGCAGGGGTTCTATAAGTATTACCAGCTTGACGTTACGGCTTCTTCCAGTACCACAGCCATGCGCCTGTCACAGTTCGAGCTTCTTGCCGAGGTATATGACTGGACAATCACACCAAGCATAGCAAAATCAGGCGACAACGCAACCATAACCGCGTCCGTAACAAGCAACAGGTACGCGACTTCCAGCACCCTTGTATACGCGGCGCTTTACACCGCATCCGGCAAAATGGTTAACGTCGCCAGCAGAGCTGTCAACAACGTGGGGGCTGTAGGGGCTTCCAATAACACTGTGTCATTGAGTTCGTCAATTGTATTTAACACAGCCGCCGCCGGCCCTGGGTACTATGTCAAGGTATTCGTATGGGATCCGGTCACCTTTGTACCGCAGTGTCCGGAATGGACTCTATACTAAGTAACAGCAAGACAGTAAAAAACAGGGCGCCCGCAACAAAGCGGCGCCCTGTTTTTTATGGACACAGCTCACTTTTTTGCTAAAAAGACTAAAATCCCCCGAAAATAGGAATGTATCCCCCTTAACACAGGGTGAAAAATACGTTATTATTGATGAAATTAATTCATGGCGCGATGCGATTTTGTCTGGTTTGTTATTAACTCAAAGGGGGGTGGATTGCATGGACGAGGTAATCGTGTCTATGCGAGGTATTTGTAAACGTTTCCCTGGAGTTGTCGCTCTTGATAACGTAGATTTTGAACTCAGATCCGGAGAAGTTATGGCCCTGTTGGGCGAAAACGGCGCCGGAAAATCTACGTTGGTTAAAATTTTAAGCGGTGTATATGAGCGCGACTCCGGAGAACTGGAAATACTTGGCAAGGCACACGGAAATCTGACCCCAAAGCAGGCACAGACTTTGGGCGTCGCTATTATCCATCAGGAACTTAATATGTGCCGGCATTTGACCGTAGCCGAGAATATATTTCTCGGCAGGGAGAAAACCAGGGGCGGCATCCTTTCAAACGCGTTGATGGAAGCCGAAGCAAGAAAACTCCTCGATGACCTGAAAATTGATATACACCCGGCTCAAATTGTCGGCGATCTCGCCATCTCAAAGCAGCAGATGGTTGAAATCGCCAAAGCGCTTTCCATTAACGCGCGGATACTTATAATGGATGAACCCACATCGTCGCTTACCAGTAAGGAAATCGACGATTTGTTCCGTATTATCCGGACACTCAAAGCAAGCGGGCATGGCATAGTTTACATCTCACACAGGCTGGAAGAGCTGCAGCATATAGCGGACCGCGTTACAATCATGCGCGACGGTCAGTACATTACCTCGATGAACTATGCCGATACGACGATCGACAAGATTATTACCCACATGATCGGGCGCGAGCTCAAGGAAAAATTCCCGCGCGTCTCCTGTGAAAAAGGTAAAGAGATATTCTCCGTTAAGAATCTCAACGCCGGGAGGATGGTCAGGGACATCAACTTCTCACTTTACGAGGGTGAGGTCGTCGGCGTAGCGGGGCTTGTTGGCGCCGGAAGGACGGAGATGACGCGCGCTGTTTTTGGTATCGATCCAAAGGATAGCGGCGAAATTATCCTTGACGGCAATGTAGTTAAGATAAATTCGCCCGAAGACTCGATAAAGGCGGGCATCGTGCTGGCGCCGGAAGACAGAAAAAAAGACGGCATAAGTACCAAGCTCAGCTTGAGACACAACTATGCGCTTCCGAACCTTGACAAAATATGCGGAGCGCTGGGGATTATCAACCGCCGTAAAGAGGAATCGCTCTGTAATGACGCCATAGCAAGCCTTTCGGTCAAAACGCCAGGTCTGGATATTGACGCGGGCACGCTGTCGGGCGGCAACCAGCAAAAAGTCGTCGTCGGCAAATGGCTGGCAAGGGACGCGCGCGTTATGATCTTTGACGAGCCTACGCGCGGTATTGACGTGGCGGCTAAGGTCGAGATATATAATATCATCAATAAGCTAAAACAAAACGGAATCGCCGTGATGTTTGTCTCTTCGGAAATGCCGGAGGTACTTGGTATATCAGACCGCATAATCGTCATGTGCGACGGACGCATTACCGGGGATATGCTCACAAAGGATGCAACCCAAAACGAGATACTTACATGCGCCACAAATTTCGAATCAAAAATGTCAGCTGCGGCCATACAATAACAGGGGGTATCAGAAATGGAGAAACAATTTTCGCTGAAGCGTTTTTTTAAGATTCGCGGGATGGGGCCAGCCTTAACGGCCTTTGGCGGGCTTATAGTTATTTACTCCGCCTTTGGGTTCATAAACCCTACGGTGTTTTCGTCAGCTAATATTATGAATCTGTTGCGCGCCATGTCAATATACTTACTAGTCGGTATAGGGCAAAGTTATGTACTCATAACAGGGAACATTGATTTGTCTATCGGTTCGGTGGTTGGCTTGAGCGCCATGGTTTCAGCAACGCTTATGTCAAAAAAGCTTCCGGTGATGGCTGCTGATGGTGTTACACAATTAAAAGATATAGATGGAAAGCCGTTATTTGACGCATTGGGAATGCCGGCTATTTATGCGGTCCTTATTGCGATCGGTTGCTGCCTGGTTGTCGGCCTAGTTAATGGTATCCTGGTCGGCAAGTTCAAGCTTCCCCCGTTTATCGCAACGCTGGGAACGATGTTCGTAGCCAGGGGCGCCGCTTACATGGTAAACAAAAACCGCAATACCGATGCTATAGCGGGAGGTATCGGAAAAGAAGCGGCAGACAGATTTCAAGACCTGCTCTACTATGGCAAAACGCTGGGCATTTACAACACGTTCTTAATTGCCTTAGCGATTTTTGCCATCTTTTTCTTCCTGCTATCCAAAACAAGGACCGGGCGGCATATTTATGCTATAGGTTCAAATGTAGACGCCGCCAAGCTCTCCGGCGTAAATGTACAGGCAACTATCACTAAGACATATCTCGTCAGTTCTTTCTGTTCATGCGTCGTGGGGCTTATATTAGTTGCGCAGGCAACTATGGGCAACATGGAAGCAGGGATTTCATACGAAATGTACGGCGTCGCGGCAGGCGTCATCGGCGGGGTTTCGCCCCTTGGCGGTACAGGCCTCCTTCTGGGTACGCTGGCAGGCGCCGCCGTCTGGCAGACACTGCAGAACGGGCTGAGCATGATCGGCGCACAGGTCGGCATACAACGTATCGTCATAGGTGTTATCGTGGTGTTCGCAGTCTTGCTTGACGTCGTGTTGCGCACCGGAAAGAGAACCAAGAAAATGAAACCCCAGTAAACCCGGTTTATCCGCTGATACTATATGAGAAGCTTTATCTTTCATAAAGTATCAGCGTTAAACAATAATTATTTATATGGAGGAGAAGTAAATGAAAAAGAGAATTCTGGCGATCCTATGCGTTACATTCGTGCTGCTTTCGCTCTTTGCAGGATGTAAGAAAGATGAACCCGCACCCGAACCCGCACCCGCGCCCGCACCAGCACCCGCACCCGCACCAGCACCCGCACCCGCACCTTCCGGCCCAGTAAAGGTTGCAGTTATCACGATGGACTCAATAGACCAGCACTGGGTGACCCTGTTTGAAGGCGCAAAGCAAGCGGCAAGTGAACTGGGAATAGAAGTTCAGTTCATGTCACCGCAAACAAAGGACGACGCACAGCAAATCGAGATGGTTAATAACGCGGTTGCCGGTGGATTCGGCGCCATCTGTATCGCCGCCAATGGGCCCGACGCCATATCCGGCGCGCTCAATGAAGCGATAGCCAAAGGCGTAAAAATCATCTATGTTGACTCCCCTGCAAACGTAGCCGCTGAAGCGACATTCTCCACAAACAACAAAGCAGCCGGTAAGACTGCCGGTGAAGTTATGCTCGAAGCCCTGGCGGGTAAGAGCTCCGGAAAGATCGGTATCGTCAATGTTAACGCCGCGACGGATTCTTGCGTACAGCGTGAGGACGGATTCCGCGAAGCATTTGCGGGCACCGGTTTTGAAATTCTTGAGACCCAATACTGCGATGGCGACGCTGCAAGGGCACAGGATATAGCCCAGAACTATATCACACAAGGCGTAGTCGGCATCTTCGGCGCTAACGAGGGTTCGACTGTCGGAACAGGCAACGCGATCAAAGCCAGCGGCAACCGCGGCATCGTTGGCGTGGGCTTCGACAAATCCGACGCTATCCTTGGCCTCATCGCGGACGGCTGGCTCCTTGGCGCAATGGCGCAAAACCCAGACAAGATGGGTTATGAAGGCGTAAAAGCTGCCGTAGCGGCAATCGGCGGACAATCCTTCGGCGGCGCTGTCACCGACACAGGCGTTTCGGTACTTAGGTCCGAAGGCGGCGCTCCGAGTCTTGCCGGCGTCAAAGTTGCTGTCATTACGATGGACTCCATCGACCAGCACTGGGTAACTCTGTTTGAAGGCGCCACACAAGCGGCAAACGAACTGGGAATAGAAGTTCAGTTCATGTCACCGCAAACAAAGGATGACGCACAGCAAATCGAGATGGTCAATAACGCAGTCGCAGGCGGATTTGGCGCTATCTGTATCGCAGCTAATGGGCCTGACGCCGTTTCCGGCGCGCTCAACGAAGCAAAAGCAGCAGGCGTGAAGATCATCTATGTTGACTCCCCTGCAAACGTACCTGCAGAAGCGACATTCTCCACAAACAATAAAGCTGCCGGTAAGACTGCCGGTGAGGTTATGCTCACAGATCTCGCTGCGGCTGGCATCTCTTCCGGAAAGATCGGTATCGTCAATGTTAACGCCGCGACTGACTCATGCGTACAGCGTGAAGATGGATTCCGCGAAGCGTTTGCAGGCTCCGGGTTTGATATCCTTGAGACCCAATACTGCGATGGCGACGCCGCAAGGGCACAGGATATAGCTCAGAACTATATCACCCAGGGTGTAGTCGGCATCTTCGGCGCTAACGAAGGTTCAACTGTCGGAACAGGCAACGCGATCAAAGCATCCGGCAATAAAGACCTCGTAGGCGTAGGCTTTGACAAATCCGACGCCATCATGGGCCTCATTGGTGACGGCTGGCTCCGTGGCGCAATGGCGCAGAACCCCGACAAGATGGGTTATGAAGGCGTAAAAGCTGCTGTAGCGGCAATCGGCGGACAATCCTTCGGCGGCGCTGTCACCGACACAGGCGTTGCTGTACTCGGGAAATAATCATACATAGTTAATACTACAAGGCGCGCCGATCATTTTTTGATCGGCGCCCTTCTTTAGACCTTTCATAATGCTAGAATACTCCGCAGTTTTGCTGAATGGAAACTATTAATAATTCAAAATACAATTAATTGTAACATATTCGTAACATTTTTAATGTATATATTATCAATACGGAGAGGATGACACTGGATATGCTAAAAGTTATTATTGCCGATGATGAGGAGCGGGTTTGCAGGCTTGTCCGAATGATTGTCGATTGGGACGCGCTTGGTATGGAAGTCATCGGGACCGCCGGCAATGGATTTGAAGCTCTTGAACTTATAGAAAACTTCAGGCCGGATATCCTTATTACCGACATACGTATGCCTGGCTGCGATGGCCTTGAGCTTATTGAGAAAGCTAAGGCAATATTGCCGCACCTTCAAATCGCCCTTATCAGCGGGTACGCCCAGTTCGAATACGCACAAACAGCCATGAATTTTGGTGTTGGCGGTTATATCCTAAAACCCATCAAAAAGGAAATCATAACCGCAACACTGGAAAAACTTGGTAATATCTGCCGGGAGCGGGCCGAACTGGCGTCGGCATCCGAACGGCTTTTACAGGATAGCCATAAAAGCACCGAACTCTTACGGGGCCGCTTACTGGAGGATTTGTTATCGCATCGTGTCCGTGAGATTTCCAGCGACCTGCTTGGGAAAAACTATGGGTTTGCAGTGGCGGAAAAAGGGCTTTTACAGGTTTTTATCATTAAAATGGACTGTGCTTATGAGCACTTTAACGAGCCTTCTATAGGATTCATGAAAAAGAAAGCTGAGGAAATCTTTGAATCGACAGTCTCGCCTTTATGCGAATCGAACCTGTTCCAATCGTATATTTCAGCTTGGTATGGCATACTAAGTTACAAGGCAGAGAAACAACCCCAAATACGCCGAGCCTTGCGCGAATGCCTTAATCAGTTGGAAGCGCACCGGTTTGGCGGAGTGGAATTTTCACTGGCAATCGGCAAAGCCGTCGGCTGCGCGGAAGAGTTGCCGGATTCTGTGCTTGACGCGCAGATAGCCATTGCCGAGCGCCTCATCGAGGGAACCGGCAGGTTGCTTGAAACCAGCAAAGAAAAACCACACCAGGATTCGAAAAAGCTCATGGAGAAGTATACTAAAGCCATTGAACGCGTTGCGGATATGTTAAGCGATGAGGACGCGGAGCACACTGTCAGCGAGATATCCGACGAGATCCACAATAACGGTTTGCGAAGTTACGAGTTGTACAATCTGGTCATCACGGCTGGAAGAAAATTTGTGTTACAACTGAATCTGGACGAGGACACAGTCGTCATACGCGAGTTTGAAGAGCGATGCGAGCTTTGCGGGTCCGCTGGAAAGCTTCTCGATTGCCTACGGAGTTTTTTAAAAGAGCAAATCAACAGCGCCCGCAGCAGACTCGAAAGCGTTGCGATCCGCCCGATCAGAATCGCTCAGCAGTACGTTATACAGCATTTTAATGAGCCTATAACACTCGATGATATATGTACGGCTACCGGCTTTAGCGTCAGTTATTTCAGCAAACTATTTAAAAAGGAGACAGGTGAGGGCTTCTCCAAATATCTTGTGCGCGTTAGGATTGATCGGGCTAAGGAACTGCTTAGGGAAACCAACACATCCGTCGCAGAGGTATGCGAGATGGTTGGTTACAGTGATATTAAACATTTTACCGGAACATTCAAAAAAATGACAAATTTGAATCCCGGCCAGTACAGGAAGTTATACGGGTAAATTTAGGGGCTAGGGTTTAGGGGCTAGAATATCGGTGATTTGTGTAGCCTTAGGAGTAATTATCTGGTGAAAGAACGTAAAAAATTCTCACATCTCTCCTATCGAGCGGCGGCGCTTATTTCAATAATGGGAATCGCTGTTTTTTTTCCGTTGCCTTTTTCTGTAATCTGGGCCATCCTGTTCATCGTTATAGGATGGTTTTGGATTATCAAGCCGTACATCCGTATTGAGAAAATATTAAACATATTCGTCGAAGGTTATTCGCTTTCACCTAAGGAAGCAGCGGAAAGCATATCCCTCTCCCCTGCCGCCAGGCGTATGTTCGAGCAGTTCCGTGTAATTTTGAATCCTTCTCAGTTATTCGACATTAATAAACGCCAAGCGCAGTATTTAGCCCTTCAAAACCAGATTAACCCACATTTTTTATACAATACTCTTGAAAGCATACGTAGCGAAGCTATGATGGCGGGGCTTGATGGCGTGGCGGACATGACGGAATCACTGGCGTCGTTCTTCCGTTACACGATCACTAAAGTGGAAAACCTGGTTTCGGTGGAGGAAGAACTACAAAACTGCGAAACATATTTCAGCATACAACAATATCGTTTTGGGAGCCGTTTGCAGCTTACAATTCAATGTGAGCCGGAGGATAAAGATGATATCTACCGCTTCCGCATTCCCAAGCTCACTATGCAACCCATTTTGGAGAACAGCATCATCCATGGCACCGAGCTGAAGGTAGGGCCGGGACATCTGACAATCCATCTGTCAAGGACCGGAAAACGTCTTATGATTCGTATTTCGGACGATGGCTTGGGGATGGATGAGGGGATGCTCATAAGTATAAATGAAAAGCTTGGCAAAAGCAGCTTAAGTATTGCCAATACCAAGCAAGAGGCAACGGGCGGCTTTGCGCTTGTCAATGTGAATAACCGCATACGCCTGCTCTTTGGCGATGAATACGGGCTTCAGGTTTTTTCAGTTCAGGGCGTCGGTACAGACGTGGAAATATCGCTGCCCACAATAGGCAGCGACCGGGAAGTTGAGAACTGGGAGATACTGGGGTGATTTAGGGGCTAGGGTTTAGGGGTTAGGGGTTAGAGGCTGGGAGACGAGGGGTTACGGGCTGGTAGCCTGGGCGGAGGATGCTGAGAAGGAGACTGGGGGTTTGTGGTTTGAAACAGGAAGTTCTGCGGTTGGAGCGCGTGTGTTGCCGGGAACAAGGCGTGATTCAACTTGATGACTTTAGTCTGAGCATATTTGCCGGGGAGATAGTCGGTCTTTTACCTGTCAACAGCCACGGGCTCACGGCGCTTCTGAACCTTTTACAGAACAACAGCCCATTGAATTACGGTTACGTCTACTATAGGGAGAAACAGGTCAACACTTGGCGCGATACCAAAAAGCGGGACAACCGTATTGGGCGTATCCAAAGCGAAAGCAGCCTTGTTGAGGGGCTTACGGTCGCTGATAATGTGTTTGTTCTTAAGCCGGGTTTTAAGAAGTGGTTGCTACACCCCCGCGTTTTCAGGGAGCAGCTCACCCTGTTTATGGAAGGTCTCGGCGTTCCTATTTCCGCAGATGCATATGTTGAGGAATTGACAGGTTTTGAGCGAATTGTTGTTGATGTTATAAAATCTGTTTTATCAGGTTGCAGGTTGATAGTGCTGCGCGATATAAGTGCTGGTATCAGTGAAGATGAACTTGAGAAAATCCATATTTTGCTGCGTCATTATTCCAAAGAAGGGATATCTTTTTTATATATAGATTTTCACTTTGAGGCATTGCAAAAAATCTGTGACAAAGTGGCGTTGATGTCAAATGGCAGGGTTGTAAAGCTCCTTCAGGGCGAGTTCCTATCGCCGGAGTCGTTTTATGCGTACTCGGGCGCTTTCTCTGGGAAGGTAAAGCACGAGATATATCAGCCTGAGATGGCAAAGAAAACTGGCCTTTCGTTATTCCGTGCCAATAACATATCCAGTGGGTTGATAAACGGGTTGAGTTTTTCTGTCTTTTCCGGTGAGTGTGTAGTGGTTCAGAGTTTGGATCATCAGGTTTTCGGTGAGATTTTTTCCATCCTGAGCGGTAAAGCGGCACTTAGAAACGGTGATATGCAAATAGACGGCAGACGGGTTAATTTTGAAATGGGTGGGGAGATAGGCGTAATCCAGGAGCAACCGACTAAAACCATGCTTTTCAGTGAATTGAGTTATTTGGATAATCTTTGTTTTTTGTTGGATCGGCGCCTCCCGGAGGTCTGGAGGAATAGCGGGTTACGCGAAGGTGTAAGGCGAGAATATGGGGAGTTGCTTGGCTCCGATGTTTTTGACAAGCGGATTAACTTGCTTAGCGAGGCTCAGAAGTATGATCTTGTTTATTCGCGCATTGCTTTGCAGAATCCAAAAGTCGTGTTTTGTGTGCAGCCGTTTCGGGGTGCGGATATGGAACTGCGGATACACATAGTGGAGCTGATTCAAATGCTGCTGGATAAGGGTATGGCTCTTGTCATTCTCACTGTCAACCTTGCGGATAGTTTGTCGCTTGCTAATAGGTTGATACGGATACACAGGGATAAGCCCGTGGAGGTTTTTGCGCGAAGCGAGTTTTCCACAATGCCGTTCTTGCGGTAACATTACATGAAGTGTAACATGCCTCCGGCGAGTAATTCCCCTCTGTGGAGGGGTGGCGCATAACGCCGGGGTGGTTATTTTGTTTACTGAGCTTCCTGGGGTGCGGCCTCCGGCAGGTAATTCCCCTCTGTAGAGGGGTGGCGCATAGCGCCGGGGTGGTTATTCTGTTTACTGAGCTTCCTGGGGTGCGGCCTCCGGCAGGTAATTCCCCTCTGTGGAGGGGTGGCGCGTAGCGCCGGGGTGGTTATTTTGTTTACTGGGCTCCTTGGGTGCGGCCTCCGGCGGGGAACGGCCTCCGGCGGGTCACTTTTCTGTTCGCGCAGAAAAGTAACCAAAAGACGCGCCAGGGAGATGGGTTTTCGTCGTCGCGGACTGCGTTTAGCTCCATCAGCCGCTTTGCGTCTGATATCCGCACACTCCGTCGCTCCTCCTCTCCGAGCCAAACCCACTGCGTTGGGCTTTGTCTCGGTACTGTACGCCCCTCCCCC
>Ga0123356_10002876_pt1 | contig 18222 bp, 8 predicted proteins | sample TergutEmb28metaG_2_FD_92546 | JGI IMG/M metagenome (GOLD analysis project Ga0123356, IMG submission 92546) | Embiratermes neotenicus P3 segment gut microbial communities from Petit-Saut dam, French Guiana - Emb289 P3 | ecosystem: Host-associated > Arthropoda: Insects > Digestive system > Gut ...
CTCTCGCCGTGGGTCGCGTACCTGCCGGCCTCAGACAGCGTCGTATCGCCGCGGACCTTTCTGCATCGTATTCCGGGAGCGCCGGGGGAACTGGCGAACTCCGCGACGGCGTACGCCTATTGCCGGGCGCTCGCGGCCTCGTCGGCGCGCGTGCGCCTGTTCACCATCGGCCGCTCCGAAGAGGGCCGCGACATCGTGCTGCTCGCCATCGCGGATGAGCAGGGCATCCGCGACCTGGAGCGCCTGAAAGCTGCGACCGCGGCGCTCGCGGATCCGCGCCGGACCGACGCGGCGGCCGCCGAGCAGCTCGTAGCCAGTGCCCGCCCGATCTACTACATCAACGCCGCACTGCATTCGGACGAGACCGGCTCCACCGAATCGGTGCTCGAGCTCGCCTACCGTCTCGCGGTCTCGGAGACGCCGATGATCCGCCGCATTCGCCAGAATGTCGTGGTGCTGATCAACCCGGTCTCCAACCCCGACGGGCGCGACAAGCAGGTCGAGTGGTTCTACCAGTACCTCAAGGGCCGGACGGACTTCGCGAGCCTCCCGCGGCAGGCACCGCCCTACTGGTCGAGGTACGCGTTCGTCGACATCAACCGCGACGCCCACCAGCAGGTGCACGCGACGACCAAGGCGGTGTTCCGCATGTTTTTCGACTGGCATCCGCAGGTGATCCACGATCTGCATGAGAGCTCCGCGCTGCTGATGACCTGGAACGGCACCGGTCCTGTCAACGTGCACGTCGATCCACTCACCTACGCCGAGCGTCTCGAGCTCAGCTTCCACGAGGTGCAGACCCTCACCGGGCTTGGCATGCCCGGCGTGTGGACGTGGAACTTCGGCGACGACTTCGCGCACCTGTATCTGGACGCCATCGCCACCAACCACAACGCGGACGGCCGCGGCTACGAGACCTTCGGCAACGGCAGCGCCGAAACACTCACTGGCGCTCAGCCGGGCGAGGGCAACAGCTCGGTCGAATGGTACCGGCCGCTGCCGCCGCCGGCGCCGGGGAGCTTTCGCTGGTCGGCGCGCGACAACGTCAATTACAACGAGACCGCGCTGCTCGCAGCGCTCGATGACACCGCGCAGCAGTCGCAGACGCTGCTGCGGAATTATTATCTCAAGGCGCTGCATTCCTATCGCCGTGGGATCGAGGAGGCGCCGTACGGTTTCGTGATCCCGGCCGGGCAGGGCGATCCCACGCGGGTCACCCAGCTCGTCGGCCGTCTGCTCGCCTCAGGGATCGAAGTGCAGCGTGCGTCGGCGCCCATCAGCCTCAAGGAAGGCAGCTTCCCCGCCGGCACCTACGTCGTGCGGCTCGACCAGCCCTACCGCGACTACGCCGTCGACCTGCTGACGCCGCAGAACTTCCCGAAGGACGTCGGCGAGGCGTACGACGATGTTTCCTGGGAGCTGCCCGCGAACTATCACCTCGCCGTGATCCCGACCGCGGACAGTCAGGTGCGCGCGCTGCCCCTCACGCCGCTCCACGAGGCGCCGCATCCGCAGGGCGAGGTCTCGGGCAGCGGACCGGTATACCTGCTCCGGGATACGGGGCAGGAGGGACTGCTCGAGGCGCGCTACCGGCTGGCGCGTTTCCGGGTGTCGATCGCGGAGCGGCCGTTCAGTCTCGACGGCACCGAGTACCCGGCAGGGTCCTGGATTCTCGGCCCCCAGGCGGGGCTCACGGCCGCGGTGCGTGAGGCGGCGTCGGCTCTGGGACTGGATTTCGCGAGCGCGGCCGCGGTCCCGCCGGTGGCGAATCACGAGGCGCCGGTGCCGCGGCTGGGCCTGTGGGTGCCGTGGGCCGACACGGACACGATCGGCTGGGCACGCTACTCGCTCGATCAGCGGCACATCCCCTACGTGTATGTCCGCGACGAGGACATCCGCGCCGGGAAGCTGCGCGACAAGTACGACGTGCTGCTCTATGGACACGTGGACCTCGAGCTCGCCGAACAGATTCAGGGCATCCCCAAGGCCTGGGGACCCATGGCATTCCGGAAGACCAGCGCAACTCCAAGCCTCGGCACCCCGGCCTCGTCCGACGACATCACCGGCGGCATCGGCTGGAGCGGGCTCGCCGAGCTGCAGCGCTTCGTCGACTCGGGAGGGCTGCTCATCACGCTCGGCAGTGGCTCCATGCTGCCGCTCGAGGGAGGCATCGTGCGGGGCGTGCGCCGTGAATCCGGCGGCGTACCGCGCAGCATTCAGGGCGGCGGTGCCGCTGCCGCGGCGGCGGCACAGTCGGCGGTGACGCGCACGCCCGGCGCGCACGTGCGCGTGACGTTTGCACGCCCCGATCACCCGATCGCCTACGGCTATTCGCCACGGACCTGGGTGTTCCGGCAGAACTTCCCTTTGTATGCGACGCCGCGCCGCTGGCTGCGCATGGCGTACTGCACCACGTGCCTCGACGGTCCGCTGGATCCGAGCGGCGTGGTGCTGGAGTGGGGCGACCGGCAGGGTGCGCCCCTGGTGGTGAGCGGTCAGGCCTGGGGGGAGGAGGGTCTCATCGGTCACCCCGCCATTCTCGATCTGCGCTCGGGGTCGGGCCACGTAATCGCGTTCAACTTCAATCCGTTGCACCGCGATCTCAATCGCGGCGATCAGCGCATGTTGTGGAACGCCATCATCAACTGGCGCGCGATTCTCGCCGCGCCTTGACTGCGGCTGGATAACCGGCCACGCAGGTGAGGTGACCTGCGACCAATGCGCATGGCCGATGCGCAGCGGTGCGTCGTGCGGGCGAAGCGCGGCCGCCTCAGGCGCGGGCGGCAATCGCCTCGCGGCGCGCGCCGTACCAGTACACGGCGTACACCAGCACTCCAACCCCACACAGGGCCAGTGCCCAGAGCAGCGGCTTCCCGCCGATGCCGATGGAAGCCCACACGCAATAGATCGCCGCCAGGGCCGCGGCCGCGATCCAGCGCGCTTCGCGCGCGCCGGGCCTCGGCATCAGCCCGCGGCGCCACAGCACGAGCACCGCGAGCGCGCAGCCCAGGTACATCGGCAGGTTGGCGGCGGTGACCACGACGCTCATCCAGGTGAAAGCCGCTGCCATCGAGTTGTTGTAGTTGGTGACCATCATGAGGCTCGCCAGGATCCCGGTGAGGACGAAGGCGCGGGTTGGTGCGCGATGCGAATTGACCTTGCCCAACGCCTGCGGAAAGCCGCCATGCCTGGCGAAGCTCACCGTGAGCTCACCGAGAATGAGGGTCCAGCCGTTCAGGCAGCCGAGCCCCCCCACGATCACGAACGCCGCCAGCAGCTTCCCGGAACCGGGGCCGAGGAAGCGGGCGAACAGGTCGGCAAACGGAGCGTTGGAGGTGGCGAGCTCCGCCTGCGGGATGAGCAGCATTGGCACGAGCGACACGCAGATATAGATGCCGGCAACCAGCAGGGTGCCGATGAACGTGGCGCGCGGAATCGTGCGGCCGGGATCCTTTACTCTGCCGGCCGGCATGGCGGCGCATTCGACGCCGAGCATTGCATAGAGGGCCAGCGTGGACGCCGCGATCGTCGCCGACAGGGATAGCGGCGTCGGCGGCACGTGCACCACCGGCTGGGCGTGGGGCGCAAGCAACGCCCACAGGCCGAGCGCGATGATGCCGGCCTGCGGCAGGAGTTTCAGCACAGTGGTGACCACCTGCACCCGGCCGGCCGTGCGGGCGCCGCGCACGTTGATCAACACGAACAGCCACACCAGCGACACAGCCGTTACAGCGGCGAGCCAGCGATTGACGCCGAGCGTCGGGAAGAAAAACGACAGGTAGCCCACCACACCGGTGGCGAGCACCGCGTTGGTGACCCAGGTGGAAACCCAGTAGCACCACATGAGCGTGAACGCCACGCCGCCCCCGAACGCACGGCTCGCGAACGCGTACGGTCCGTCGTCGTCCGGAAAACTGCGCGCCAGTCCCGCGAACACCCAGGCGACGCAGATGCTGCCGGCGGCGGTGATCAGCCAGGCCGGAACGGCATTGAGCCCGAACGGGGCGAGTGAGGCCGGCAACATGAAGATGCCGACACCGATGGTGTTGCCCACCACCAGCGCGATGCTCGTCAGAAGTCCCAGGGCACGGGTGGTGTCGGGAGCTGCGCGCATGCGGTGCCGTTCAGCTCAGCGCAGCGCTTCGCTGAGCGCAGTCTCGAGCAGACCCATGGCCTCATCGACGTGTCCGCGGTCGATCATGAGCGGCGGAATGAAGCGCACGGTACTCACGCCGCAGGATAGCAGCAGCAGGCCATTGTGGAAGGCGCGCGTCAGCACCGCGGCACACAGCGCCCTGGCCGGCGCGCGCGTGGCGCGATCGGTCACCAGCTCCATGCCGATCATGAGTCCCTTGCCGCGCACGTCGCCGATACACTCGAAGCGCTGCTGCAGCTCCCGCAGACGTTCCAGGAAGTACTCCCCGACCCGCGCGGCGTTGGCGGCGTACTCCTTCTCCACCAGCTCGAGCGTGGCGAGCGCCGCTGCGCAGCACAGCGGGTTGCCGCCGAAGGTGTTGCCGTGCGCACCGGGCTTCCACTTCTCCATGTAGCGGCGGCGCGCCGCGATCAGACCGATCGGCAACCCCGAGGCGAGTCCCTTCGCGAGCGTCATGATGTCCGGCGCCACTCCCCAGTGCTGGGCGGCAAACATTCGCCCGCTGCGCCCGATGCCCGATTGCACCTCGTCGAAGATCAGCAGGATCCCGTGGCGGTCGCAGAGCTCGCGCAGACCCGGCAGGAAACCATCCGGCGGCACGAGGTAACCGCCTTCGCCCTGGATCGGCTCGACGATGATCGCGGCGACCTCCGCCGGCGGGACGTTGCTCTGGAAGAGCACGTTCTCGATGTAGTCGAGGACTGCCTTGCCCTGATCGGCGCCGGCCAGGAGCGGACGATACACGTTGGGGTAGGGTACGTGGGTGACCCCCGGCATGGCAGGGAAGAATCCCGCCTGCTGCGTGTACTTGCTGGAGGTGATGGCGAGCGATCCCATGGTGCGGCCGTGGAAGCCGCCGAGGAATCCGAGCAGGCGCGGACGGCCGGTGACGTAGCGTGCGAGCTTCAACGCGCCTTCGACCGACTCGGTGCCGCTCTGACAGAGCAGCACCTGCACCGGCTCGCGCATCGGGTCGAGCGCGTTGATCTTCTCGGCGAGCCGTGTCATGCGCTCGTGCCAGTAGTCGGACGAGACGTGCAGGAAATCATCCGCGGCGTCCTTGATGGCCTGCACCACCTGCGGATGCGCGTGACCGGTGCTGGCAACGCCGATGCCGCTCATGAAGTCGAGGAAGCGGTTACCGTCGACGTCCCACGCCTCCGCCCCGCGGCCCCTCGCCATCACGAAGGGATAGTCCCGCGGATACGACGGCGTGGTGACGGGGCGGTCGCGCGCGATGAGCGCCTGCGCCTTCGGGCCTGGCAGCGGCGTGCGAATGTGGGGTGAGCGCATGGGGGTCCTCAGCGTACGCGGCTACTCGACGATCGTCTGAGACTGCTCGCGCAGGTACTGCGGCAGATAATAGAAGGAGGCAATCGCCTTGCCCGTGGAGCCCGAGCCCTTCCAGCCGCCAAACGGCTGATACCCGGGCCACGCGCCGGTGGTCGCGCCCTGTGGCCGGTTTGCGTAAGTGACGCCGGCCTCGATGTGTTCCTGGAACCAGGGAATCTCGTCGCTGGCGCCGTAGAAGCCCGCGGTGAGCCCGAGCGAGGAGTCGTTGGCGAGACTCATGGCTTCTTCGTTCGAAGCGACGCGGTGAATCATCAGGATCGGCAGGAACATCTCCCGCTGCCACAGCGCATGAGCCGGAGGTGCCTCGGCGAGCGTCGGGCGTACGAAGAATCCTTCCGCCAGAGCGCCCTCGCGCAGCTGCTCGCCACCGGTCAGGGTGCGGGCGCCATCCTCGCGCAACTGCACGGCGTAGCGCGCGTAGTCTTCGTAGCCGGATTGCGTCGCGGTCGGGCCGAGCCAGTTCTCGCGGCGCACCGGGTCACCGATGCGCAGCGCCGTGGTCTGCTGCAGCAGTTGCTCGATCAGGGCGTCGGCGACCTTTCGATCCACGTACAGCCGCGACAGAGCCGAGCACTTCTGACCCCCCATGCCGAAGGCGGAGCGGATGATCCCGGCCGTGGCACGCTCGAGGTCGGCGCCCGAGGTGACGATGCAGGCGTTTTTGCCGCCCATCTCCGCGATACAGGGTCGGGAATAGCGGCCGGCCTGGAGCCGCCGCGCGATCTGCCGGCCGACCTCGTAGGAGCCGGTGAACGTCACGCCGGCGGTGAGCGGATGATCGACCAGCGCGTTGCCGATCGCGGCGCTCGAGCCGCTCAGGTAGTTGAATACGGCGGGCGGCAGGCCGGCATCGCGGATGCAGTCGGCAAGCAGCCGCCCCGCCCAGGGCGTTGCGGTCGCGCCCTTCAGCACCACTGTGTTGCCGGTGACGAGCGCGGCGGCCACGGGGCCGGCCGCCAGCGCCATCGGAAAATTGAACGGTGTAATCACCAGCCACGCCCCGTAGGGCTTGAGCACGCTGCGGTTGCGCGACACGTGGCTCGTCATGGGATCGTTCGGCAGGGGGCGATCGAAACCGTGCTCGCGCTCGAAGTCGTCGGCATAGGTGTGGAAAAAGTCGGCGGCCTCCTGGGCCTCGCCGAGCGCCTCCAGGCGGTTCTTGCCGACTTCCAGCGTCAGCGCAGCGGCGATGTCGTAAACGCGCTCCTCGATGAGCTTGCCGACCTGCCGCAGCAGCTGCGCCCGCCGCGCCACGGCAGTGTGCTTCCATGCCGGCCACGCGGCATGCGCGGCGCGCAGCGCCTGGTCGGCATCCGCCGCGCTCGCCGCCGCGAACTCGCCCAGCAGCTGCCCGCGGTTCGCGGGATTGTGCTTTTGCAGCACCTGCTGCGCAGGTCGGTCGACGCCGGCGATGTGCAGGCCGTGACGGGCGCCGAGCCCGGCGAGGGTGCGCGACATGGCCGCATCGAACCGTCCGTGCAGCTCCTCGGGTGGATTGAACATCGTGGCATAGGTGAGCTTGAAACTCATGAGTGCGTCCCTCCGCAGGTCGCCGCGAGTTCTCCGATCAGCCGCTCCAGCAGCCCGAGCGCGGCCGCGAGCTCCTGCTCGGAAATCACGAGCGGCGGCGCGAGCAGCAGCAGGTTTCCGCGCGCGGCGAACGAGACGCCTTCGGTCATCGCCTTGCCGAGCAGCGCCTTGAGAGCCGGGTGCAGCTGCGGCCAGGGCGCGAGCGGCTCGCGGCTCGAACGGTCGCGCACCAGCTCGATCACCGCAAACAGTCCGTGGCCGCCGCGCACCTCGCCGATGATCGCATGGCGCGCCTGCATGCGCCTGAGCTCCGCGAGCATCTCTGCTCCGAGCCGCCGCGAGCGCGCAATCAGATCCTCGTCGCGGTAGGCTTCGATGGCGGCGACGCCGGCCGCACACGAGAGCGGATGACCGCAGTAGGTCAGTCCCGTGAGCAGCATCTGCGGCTCGAGCACCCGCGCCACGCTCGCCGACACAACCACCGCCCCGAGGGGCAGGTGCGCACCGGTGAGACCTTTGGCGAGAGTCATGAGATCGGGCCGCGCTTCCTCGCCGTAGCGCTGCCAGGCGAACCATTCGCCGCAGCGGCCGAAGGCGCTCATCACCTCATCGGCAATGAGGTACACCCCGGCGGTGCGCGTCGCGTGGCGCACTGCCGGCCAGAAGCTGTCGGGCGCGACGATGCCGTTGGTGCCGGCGTTCGGCTCCATCATGACGGCAGCAACCGCGCCGGCGCCACGCTCGGCGAGCAGCGCGGCGATACGCCCGGCCGCGGCCTCACCGCAGGCGGCCTCGTCCGCGGTACCGAACGGGCAACGATAGGCGTAGGGCGGCGGCACGCGCAGCACGCGAAACGCCTGCGGGTCCACCTGCGCCATGGTGCGCGCGTCGCCCGACAACGCCATGGCTGCGTAGCTCGCCCCGTGATAGGAGCGCTCGCGTGTGATCACCCAGCCCCGCGGCTTGTCCGCCGCCAGGCGGGCGAACTTGACCGCGTGCTCGTTGGCATCGGCCCCGCCGAGGGTGAAGAACACCCGCCCGCCTTTGAAGCCGGATCTCTCCAGCAGCAGCGCTGCGAGCTGCGCGCGCGGCTCGGCTCCCCAGAAGCTGGTGACGAAGCACAGTTTCTGCGCCTGTGCGCGGATCGCCTCCACCACGCGCGGGTGCTGATGGCCGAGGTTGCTGCATTCGGCAAGACTGCTCATATCGAGGATTGAGCGGCCGTCCGCGGTGAACAGCCGCGCACCCGCACCGCCGGCGATCGTGGGCGCGTCCCACTCCGTCTGCACGCACCAGCTGTGCAGCACGGTCTGCTTCTCGGGGGGCGCAGCGGCGCACGGCGCTGACTTCGCGGGCATCGTGCTATTATCGCGCAGCTTTCGGCCCGGCCGGCCAGCGTTGCAGCGCCGCGTCGCCGATGACGGCGCTTGGAATTTGCGCCGGCTCGAAACAACCGGGGAGCCGAGCTGAGAAGGCTTTTTGCCGATACTTCGCCAGTCGGCCAACTTTCCCTGGGGATACTTAGCAGGTTGGCTAACTGTTCCCCAAAAGGACTTGTCGTACGCGGGCTCGCTTTCGGCACCGCGTCTTGCGGCACCGCTCAGGGCGCTCCCCCGAGGTACTTCCCCATCCAGGCGAGGTAACGCTGGAAGCGGTCGACGAGGAAGCTCGGCCGGGTCAGGACGTGATGCTCGCCCGGATACACAATGAGTTGCGTCGGTACGCCGAGCGTCCGCAGCGCCTGGTACATCTGCTCACCGCCCGCAACCGGGACGTTGAAGTCCTTGTCGCCGCCGAGGAACAGCGTGGGCGTGCCGATGCGGTCCGCGTGGAAGAACGGGTAGGAGACTCTGAGCCACAACCCGGTATCGTGCCACGGCGGCCCGAGCTCGGCGTTGTACTGCACGATGTACTCATCGGTGCCATAGGTCGACAGCTGATTGCCGCTGCCGGCGCCGCTGATCGCCGCCTTGAAGCGCGTGTCGCTCGCGATGGTGCAGTCCGTCAGTATTCCGCCATAGCTCCAGCCGCCGATGCCTAACCGTGCCGGATCGGCAGCACCCGCGGCGACCGCATAGTCGACACCCGCCAGCACGTCCTCGACCTCCTTGTGGCACCAGTCGGCGACGATGCTGCGGGCGAACTCGGCCCCGCGGCCCGTACTGCCGCGATAGTTGATGGCGAGCACGAGGTAGCCGTGAGTCGCGAACAGCTGCCGCTCGAGCGGTGGGCTATAGCCCTCGAGCTCGAGCGAGTGGTCGTCCTGGCCGTTGGGTCCGCCGTGGATCCAGAGCAGGGTCGGATAGCGATGGCCGGGTGCAAAATCCGGGGGCTTGACGAGCTGCCCGTGTATCGCGGTCCCATCGCGACTGTTGAAGGCGATGTCGTCCACCGAGCCCAGCGCCAGTTCCGCAAACAGGGCCTGGTTGTGGTGGCTCAGCGGACGCAGCCGCCCCTGCTCGAGAGCGTATGCCTCCACGGGTGCGGAATCGCTCGACACCAGAACTGCCGTGTGGCCGCCCGCGGTGGCGAGCTCGCTCACCACCATGCGGCCGCCGCCGAGCCGCTGGATCGCACCGGTGGCGAGTGAGATCTCGGCCGGATACTGCGTGCCGTCGTCCTCGACGGCGAACTGGACCGAGCGGCCGTCGGCGCTGAAGGCGGGCGAGAGGACGGCGCGATCGAGTCCGGCAGTCAGGGCGCGCACCTTGCCGGACTTCAGTTCCGCCACGGCGAGGCGATCCATGATGTAAGCGTTGTACCTCGGCTCGTCGCCCTGCAGGAAGGCGATGAGGCTGCCGTCGGGACTCCACTGGAGCCGTTGGTGGTTCGGAGACCAGGTCGACAGCAGCCGCCTGGGCTTCGAACCCGGAACGGCCGCCAGCAGGCGGATCTCGTCGGTGGCGACAGCGCGCGCGTCGTCCGTTCCGTTGCTCACGTACGCGATCTGCCGGCCGTCGGGCGAGAACACAGCATCCGAGTCCACGCGCTCCGGGTCCGTCGTCAGAGGCTCGCATGCGCCGCTGCGCACGTCGAGCAGGTACAGACGCGTACGCGATTCGGCGGTGAGATAGCCTTCCTGGTCCTCTTTGAAGCGAAACGCGTCGATGACCAGGGGCTTCGGCGCCTTGGCGTCCTCGCGCGCGTGCATCACGAGCACCACGTGCTGACTGTCGGGTGACCACTCGTAGCTCGCGATCTCGCCCGTGACGCGGCTCACCTGCCGCAGCTCCCTGCCGTGGCGATCGAGCACCCACACCTGGGTGTTGCTCCCCTCCGGCCGTGCCGACAGGAAACTCAGGTAGCGTCCGTCGGGGCTGAAGCGGGGCTCGCTCACACTCTCGCCGCGAGTGAGCTGCACGCTCTCGCGGGCAGCCCAATCCACCGTCCACAACGCCGCGCGGCTCTCGTCGGACTCCCTGTCGTAGCTCGTGACGAGGTACGCGACCGCCCCGTCCGGGGCGATGTTCAGATCCGACAGGGCCTGGAAGCGAAACCAATCCTCGGGGGTCAACGGCCGTCCCGCCTGCGCCGCGGGGGGCGCGAGGCAGGCAATCATCAGGGCAGCAGTCATCGGCAGCAGGCGGTTGATGTCCACCGTATCAAGTGTAGCCTGAGCTCCCGCCGCCAGGGCAAACTGCCGGCGAGGGCATTTTGCGACCGTGACCGCACCGAACCGACCAGCCGCATTCGAGGAGAGACGTCGCCAGGCACACGCGGCGCTGCGTGCCGGCAGAGCGGCGACCGCAGAGACGCTGTTGCGGGAGCTCGAGGCAGCGGCCCCCGGCGAAGTCAATTGCCTCTGGCTGCTCGGGGTCGCGCTTCTGGACCAGCACAGAATCCCCCAGAGCGTCGCTACGCTCGAGCGCGTAGTGGCGAGCGCGCCCGACTTTGCCGACGCCCGCGTGGACCTGGCTCGCGCCTGCCGGCGCGCCGGCCGTGCGGCGCAGGCGCGCGAGGAAGTGCGGCGCGTGCTCGAGAAGCTGCCGCAGCATCACCGCGCCTGGCTGGCGTACGGCGATGCGCTCGTCGATCTCAGCCAGTACCCCGAGGCCCGCGTCGCTTTCGAGCGCGCGCGCCTCACCGATCCGCACCGCGCGCGGATCGAGGAAGCGACTGCGGCGCTCACCGCCGGCGAGCGCCGCAAATCGGAAGGTCTGTTCCGCGAGATCCTGCGCGCGGACGCCAGTCACGTGGCCGCGCTCTGCGGCCTCGCGGCGCTGTCGCTCGCCGCGGATGTGCCCGAGGACGCCGAGCGGTTGCTGCGCCATGCGCTCGTGCAATCCGCGCACACGCCGCTCGCGTGGCGCGGTCTCGGCGAGGCGCTCGTCGCCCTCGGGCGTCTCGCGGAAGCGGATGCGGCCGCGCGGCACGCGACGCAGATCGAGCCCGACAACCCCTACACCTGGATAACCGTGGGCCTGGTCGCGACCCGGCTCATGCGCCAGGAACAGGCGCTCGAGGCCTACGAGCGCGCGGCACGCCTGCAGCCGGAGGAGGTGCGCCTGCGCACCACCCTGGGGCACGTGCACAAGACACTCGGCAGCCGCGCCCAGAGCGAGGCCGCCTACAAGCAGGCGCTCGCCCTCGATCCAGGTCTCGCCGAAGCGTGGTGGAGCCTCGCCGACCTCAAGACTTACGTGTTCGACGACGCTGAGGTCGCGGCCATGGAGCGAGTGCTCGCCGAAGCCGGGCGCCCCCGCCCCGAGGTGGCACAGCTGCACTTCGCGGTGGGCCGGGCTCTTGAGCAGCGGCGCCAGTTCGGTGAGGCCTTCGCGCACTACGCGCGCGGCAACGCCCTGCGCAGACTCGATGCGCCCTTCGACATCGGGCGGTTCGAGGCGCGCTGCGCACGCATCCGCGCCTTCTTCGACCGCCGCTTCTTCGCCGAGCGCGCCGGCAGCGGCGATCCCGGCCGGGCACCGATCTTCATCGTGGGACTTCCGCGGTCGGGCTCGACGCTGATCGAGCAGATCCTCGCCAGCCACTCGCAGGTCGAGGGCACCATGGAGCTGCCGAACATGCTCATCATCACGCGCGAGCTCGATGCTCTCGCTCCTGACCGCAACGGCTACCCGGAGACGCTGCGCCGCGTGCCGGCCGCGCAGCTCACCGCGCTCGGCAGCCGCTATCTTGCGCAGACCGCACCGCTGCGCCGCGGACACCCGCATTTCACGGACAAGCTGCCCAACAACTTCAGCCACATCGGTCTGATCCACGCCATCCTGCCGCAGGCGACCCTCATCGACGCGCGCCGTCATCCCATGGACGCTTGCTTCAGCACCTTCAAGCAGCACTTCGCCGTCGGCCAGACCTTCAGCTACGACCTCGAGGATCTCGGCCGCTACTATCGCTGCTACCTCTCGCTCATGGATCACTGGGACCAGGTGCTGCCCGGCAAGGTGCTGCACTTCCAGTACGAGGAGCTGGTGCGCAACCCGGAAGCGAGCATCCGCCGACTGCTCGGGCACTGCGGGCTCACCTTCGAGCCTGGCTGCCTTGCCTTTCATGAGACCCGCCGCTCGGTGCGCACCGCGAGCGCGGAACAGGTCCGCCAGCCGCTCTACACGAGCGGGATCGGTCACTGGCGGCACTTCGCGCAGGAGCTCGAGCCGCTGCGCCAGGCGCTCGGCGATTGCCTCGAGCGCTTCGGGTCTTATTGAACGATCGTTGACTAACGATATCCGCTCACAGGATGATGGCCCGTAAGCACCCAAGGCGCCTCCGGGCGCGCGACGACGAGAAGGCGAGCTGATTGGGGAGTGCGGTCATGAGTTCAGGCAGCCGGAGTCTGGTGGCCCGATCGTTCCCGCTGGTGACGTTGAAGCCGTCGCGTTCCGTCCGCTCGAAGATCGGCGTGGCGGTAGCCGCAGCGCTGGCCGGAGCGGCCACCTCCCGCGGCCCCGCATTCGCCGACACCGCTGCCGCAGCCGCCGCCGTGGGAGGCGGCGGCCTGCAGGAAGTGGTGGTCACGGCCCGCAAGGTCCAGGAGAACCTGCAGGACGTTCCCATCAGCATCAACGTCCTGACGCAGCAGGACCTGCAGAACCTCGGCATCGGAGGGTTCGACGACTTTGCGTCCAGGGTGCCGTCGATGACTTTCAACAGCATCGGCCCCGGCACGCAGGTGTTCTTCTGTCGCGGTGTGTCCGATGGCAGCAACGGGAACTACGCGAACACCTCGGCAACGGCAGTTCTCCTCGATGACAGTTCGCTCAGCTGGTTCGGCACAGTACCGGATCTCCATCTCTACGACCTGCAGCGCATCGAGGTGTTGAACGGCCCGCAGGGCACGACCTTCGGCGCGAGCGCGATGGCCTGTGCCGTCCGCTACATCACCAACAAGCCCGACCCCAACGCCTTCAGCGCAGGGCTCGATCTGGATGTCGGGAAGATTCACGGCGGCCGCAACAACCAGACCTACGAAGGGTACGCCAACTTCCCGATTATCGACGGCCGGCTCGCGGTACGCGTTTCCGCTTTCAGCTCCTACCACGGTGGCTTCATCGACAACCTGCTCACGACGCGCAACTGGTTCAACGGCACGGTCTCGAATAATGCCGAATGGGCGGGCAACGACTTCAACACCGAGCATCAGGAAGGCGGGCGCATCGCCATCAAGGGCGTATTGAACGAGAGCTGGAGTGCCACGCTCTCCTACGACTATCAGCGCCTGACGGCGTTCGGGGCGTGGGACCAGGACCCCAACTACGGGCCGCGCGCGGTGTCGCGGTTTGGGCCGGAGTTCCTGGGCAACCAGATGAGGATCGGCCAGCTGCACGTCGACGGCGATGTCGGCATCGCGGATCTCGTCTTCGCCAGCACCTACTGGTCGTTGCCGACGCGACGCTGGGACGAGTACTCACAGTACATGGAGAACTTTGCGCCGTCCTACACTCCTTTTTTCCCGAACGGCGCTCCCGCGGGATCCCAGCAGGGGTTCACGTGCCTGCACGATCCGGCCTATGGCGGCGTGCCCTTCAGCGGCTGCGGGGTGCCGCTGCAGTACTACGAGTACCACACCAATCCCGAGCGCTGGTCGAATGAGCTGCGCTTCAATTCCAAGTCCGGCGGCCGCTGGCACTGGGTGGCCGGCTTCTACTGGGAAAAGACGCGCGACAAGAATTCGGGCAGCACGTATTACATGCCGAACCAGAACCTCAACGGTGACGCCTGGAAGTGGCAGAACGGCGTCTACTACACGCCGCTCGGCTCCACCTCGCTTCCGCCTGGCGTCTGGTATGCTTATCAGACGCGGTCTGACTACCTGTCGACGACCGAGTTCGCCAACATCAACTTCGATGTCACCTCGAAGCTCAACATCGAAGCGGGCGTGAGCCATTTTCACTCGGACTTCAAGTACTACAGCCCCTATGGCCAGTTCGCCTACGCGCCCACCACGCCAGCTCTGAATGAGGGCAGCTCCCACAAGGTGAACGCGCGGGGCGGCATCAACTACAAGATCACCGATCACGCGATGGTGTACGGGGTCTTCAGTCAGGGCTTCCGCGACGGCGGAGCCAATGGCGGCTTACCGCAGTCGTGCTACGCGAACGGCGTGCCGCAGGAATACGTTCCGGATACGCTCAACAACTTCGAGCTCGGCTGGAAGACCACCTGGCTCGACAACCACCTGGTATGGAACGGCGCAACTTACCTGATGAATTGGAAGGATCTGCAGACGATCATCTACGACGTCAACAAGTGCCCAACGAGCAGCTTCTATGCCAACGTCGGGCAGGCACGCATCTACGGCGTTGAGTCGAACGTCGACTACCGCATCAACGACAACTGGTCACTGCAGGCCGCAGCCAACTACACGGACTCGCACCTCATATCGACCACCTACACGGCATTCGAGGGCAACGTCGGCGAGCGGCTGCCGTTCATCGCTTACTTCAACTACAGCGCCAACCTGCGCTACGACCACCCGCTCGGCAGGAGCTTCACGTGGTACGGGCAGTTCGACCTAGCCCACAAGGGCGACATGTGGGACGACCTGCACGTCCAGGGCTCGAACGGCTTCCCGCGCATGCTGCAGCCGGCGTACACGCTGATGAACCTGCGCTTCGGCCTGAACCCGGCCCGGGGAAACTGGCGAGTCGAGCTCTACTGCACCAATCTCACCGACAAGAACGCGATCATCTACACCAACACCGGTAACTTCGACCTGCGCTACACGATCAACGAGCCGCGCGTCGTTGGCCTGCGCCTGAGTTACCGGTTAGGTAAGGGCACGGTGGGTGAGGATTGAGCCGGGCGGCGGAGTCGTGCGCTCGAGCCCATGGCCTCTCGCGCTCGAGCCGACGGCCGCTGAGGTAGCGTGAGCGCCGACGACCCGGTCGCTGCCCGCCTGCCCGGCCACGCCCGCGCGATCGTGGTCGGGGGCGGCATCATCGGCACTTCGGTGGCGTATCACCTCGCTTCCATGGGCTGGCGCGACATCGTACTGCTCGAGCGCGACCGGCTGACCTCGGGGACCACCTGGCACGCGGCAGGCCTCATGGTCACTTTCGGCTCGACCTCCGAGACCTCGACCGAAATGCGCAAATACTCGCGCGACCTGTACGCCCGCCTCGAGGCGGAAACCGGGCAATCGACCGGACTCGCTCAGATCGGGTTCATCGAGGTCGCCTCCGACAAGGACCGGCTCGAGGAGTACCGCCGCGTCGCGGCGTTCAACCGCTACTGCGGAGTGGAGGTGCACGAGCTCTCCCCGCGGGAGGTGCAGCAGCTCTTTCCGCTCGCGCGCGTCGACGACATCGAGGCCGGCTTCTATGTCAGGGAGGACGGCCGCGTGAACCCGGTGGACGTCACCATGGCGCTCGCCAAAGGCGCGCGCCTGCGTGGCGTGAAGATCATCGAAGGCGTGCCGGCGACGGGTGTGCTGCAGCAGCGCGGACGGGTCACCGGTGTGCGCACGGGCTTGGGCGACATCAAGTCCGACATCGTCATCAACTGCGCCGGCATGTGGGCGCGTCAGTTTGGGGCGCTCGCCGGCGTCACCATCGCCAACCAGGCCGCCGAGCACTACTACCTGATCACCGAGCCGATCAGGAATCTGCCGCCGAACCTGCCGGTGCTCGAGGATCCGGGCGCCTACGGTTACTACCGCGAGGAGGGCGGCGGACTCATGGTGGGGCTGTTCGAGCCGGTGTGCGCGCCCTGGAGAGTGGCGGGCATTCCGGAGGACTTTTCGTTCGGCGAGCTGCCGCCGGACTGGGAGCGCCTGACGCCTTTCCTGGAACGTGCCATGTCACGGGTGCCCATCACGGCGGAGGTGGGCATGAAGAAGCTGTTCTGTGGCCCGGAGAGCTTCACGCCCGATCTGCGTCCCATCGTCGGCGAGGCGCCCGAGCTCAGGGGCTACTTCGTGGCAGCGGGTCTCAATTCCATCGGCGTGTTGAGCGGCGGCGGTCTCGGCCGCGTGCTCGCCCATTGGATCGTAACGGGACATCCCGACGTGGACGTCACGGGATTCAACATCGATCGCCTGCACGTCACCCAGGCGAACCCCGAGTACCGCCGCCAGCGCACGGTCGAATCGCTGGGTCTGGTGTACAAGTGTCACTATCCGGCGATGTCGCTCACGAGCGCGCGTGGTGTGCGCCGATCCCCGTTTCACGATCGGCTCGCGGCGGCCGGCGCCTGGTTCAGGGAGGTGAGCGGCTGGGAGAGCCCGGACTGGTATGGCACGCCGGGTGCGACTGCGGACCCTGGGCCTCTCACCTGGGGGCGGCCGAGCTGGTTCTCCCACTGGCAGCGGGAGCATCACGCCGCGCGTCAGAACGTGATCGCCATGGATATGTCCTTCATGGGCAGGTTCCTGGTGCAGGGGCGCGATGCCGGGCGCTGCCTGAACCGCATCTCCGGCAACCAGGTCGATGCAGCGGCGGGAGTCATCACCTACACGCAGTGGCTGAACGAGGCCGGCACGCTGGAAGCCGACCTCACGGTGACCAAACTGAGCGAGGACAGGTATCTCGTCGTGGTCACCGACACCATGGTGCGCCATGCCGAGAGCTGGATGAAGCGCCACATTCCGGATGATGCCCACGCCTTCGTCACCGACGTCACCTCGGCCTACGGCCAGCTCAATGTGCAGGGTCCCAACTCACGGGCGCTGCTGCAAAGACTCACCAGCGTGGATCTGTCCAACCCGGCGTTTCCGTTCCGCACCGCCCGCGAGATCGACATCGGGTTTGCTCGCGTACTGTGCATCCGTATCACCTACCTTGGCGAGCTGGGCTACGAGCTCTACATTCCCGCCGAGCAGGCGGCGCACGTCCATGAGCGGATCGTGGACGCGGGCCGCGAATTCCAGCTGGTGCACGCGGGACTCAGGGCGCTCGCCAGCCTGCGCATGGAGAAGGGTTACCGTGACTACGGCCACGACATCGACAACACCGACGTGCCGTATGAGGTGGGTCTGGGCTTTGCCCTTGATCTGAAGAAGCCGGGCGGCTTCATTGGCAGGGAAGCCGTACTGGCCCGCAGGGCGCGCGGCCCGCTGACCCGCCGCCTCGTGCAGGTGCTGGTCAGGGATCCGGAGCCGCTCATGTTTCACGCCGAGGTCGTGCGGCGCGATGGCATCCCGGTCGGCTACGTGCGCGCGGCGTCCTACGGGCATACGCTTGGGGGCGCCGTGGGGCTGGCGATGATCGAGCCGAAGGCGCCGGTGGATCAGGCCTACCTCGGCAGCGGGAAGTGGGAAGTCGACATTGCCGGAACACTCTATCCGGCAGTCGTTTCCGCCCGGCCGCTGTACGACCCGCAGATGACGCGCATCCACGCATGATCATCATCGAATCACCAGCGCCGCCGGTGGAGGTACCGTCGATGACGCTGCCGCGTTATATCCGCGAGCAGGCGCGCCGCCGTGGCGACAAGACCGCGATCGTCGATGCCTCGAGCGGAAGCGCACTGCGCTACGGCGAGCTCGACCGCGATATCGGGCGCTTTGCCACAGGCCTCGCGGCGTGCGGTTTCGCGCCTGGCGACACGCTGCTGATGTTCGCGCCCAATGTGCCGGAATGGCCCGTCGCGGCGCTCGGTGCGCTGGTCGCCGGCGGCAGGGTCAGCGGCGCCAATCCTCAATCGAGCGCCGCGGATCTCAGCCGCCAGATGCGGGATACGAGCGCGCGCTTCGTGTTCACCGTCGCCGCGCTGCGCGAGGTGGTGCA
>Ga0123356_10002877_pt1 | contig 18216 bp, 20 predicted proteins | sample TergutEmb28metaG_2_FD_92546 | JGI IMG/M metagenome (GOLD analysis project Ga0123356, IMG submission 92546) | Embiratermes neotenicus P3 segment gut microbial communities from Petit-Saut dam, French Guiana - Emb289 P3 | ecosystem: Host-associated > Arthropoda: Insects > Digestive system > Gut ...
TGAACCGGTTCGGCTAGAGTTTCATGCCAGCAAACTATTTATTGGGCAGGACATTAAAGGAACAGATAAGACTTTTAACGATCTTAAAGAGTCCTATCAGATAGCAATACTGGCAAAAAAACGGTTTTTTGCGGATGATGTCGTATTTCATACATTTGAATATTATGACCCAGAGCATAATATCTCGTTAAATGGAAAAAGCCGTATAATTACTGTTGAACTATCTAAATTGGACAAAGTGATCGAAAAACCTGTAAAAGCCATGACCCCTGCTGAACATTGGGCAGTATTTTTTCAATATTTGACAGATAAGTCAAAACGTGCGAAAATAAACCAGATAATAGAATGTCAGGAGGGAATAGCTATGGCAAGTGAGGCGCTGGTAACTTTTACCAAAGACGAAATCGAATACTATCATCAGGAAAGCAAATTAAAATACGAACTTGATATGCAAAGCAGAGTGGTCTATGCAAGACGACAGGGGCGGCAAGAAGGAAGACAGGAAGAAAAACAGGAAGTTATTGCGCTGTTAAAGAGCGGAAAATCACCGGAAGAAATATTAAAGGAATATGAGGGTAAATAAAAACTCGCTCAAATAAATCTGCCAAGTGTGACAAAAAACATTGCCAACGGTTTGGAATTTGTAGCGGCTAACTTGATTTTCAATTTTATTAAAATTGGTACTTGTTACAATGTTTTAACAATACCAAGCAACGGGAAGGCGGGGCAGTCTGCGAGCGCATAATAGGTACCTGCTACCAGTTTTATGTGTTAATTTGTAATCCTATGTGTACAGGCAGTCGCGGCAGCGGGATCAGAAAAAACATCTTCCGAAATTCTCTGCTGTAGAGACCGAGCGCAGCGAGAGGCTCGTAAGCAGGCTCTTGAGGGGTTTTTTCTGAGCACGCTGCCGTGACTGCCTGTACAGAGAGCAATCTCAATCTAACACAATAGAAACATTTACATCCGCAGGATAAAGATCCCCCCACAACCCATCAAGGACATATTGCTGCTGACCAAGCACGAAACGTCCCCAGAGACCCAGTTTTGATTTATCAAGCGCGGGGCGCAGGGAAGGATCTTCGTCGCCGCTGTAATGGGCGGCAAAAGCGTCTCCCACAGCGTCCGCGATAATGGCAATGTCCTTCTCGGAGACTTTGTATTTACGAAGAGTGTTTGCAGCCTCGAGCATAACGGTATTTTTTACAAAGGCATGGGCGTTTTCCGCAAAATCTGTTCCGGGATGGAGCTTGTCCACTATAAAATCTGAACGGATATCCATGATATTGTTATTAATTTGCACATAGCGTATCGGGCAGGGAGCTGTTACAAGAGAGCCGGTTTGTATATCGTAGAAGTATTTACCGTTGTCAAAAATGGCACGGGTGATATCATGCGCATGGTAATGGCCGGTAAAACCAAATCTTACATTCCAGGAAGCAAGGAATTTTCCAAAGTTTGCAAAATCTTTAATTATATAATCCGGGTGAAGTTTAGCCTGTCCTTTCCAGTGTTCGGTAAAACCATGATGCATCATCGCCATGACGGCTTTGTTTTGTTTTACAGCTTCGTTTAAAACAACAGCGATCCAGTCGGCAGTGTTCTGATTTATTTTTCCGGAAACAATCGCGTATTCTGTGGGAACATTTTCACGGTGCCTTGTCGCGTCAATCGCAAGAAGCCATAAACCATCGGCAGGTTCCGCTACATAGCTAAGAGAATCGGTATCTCTGAATAAAGCGTTATTGTAGCCAAAATCACCGTAGATTTGCGCAAACTCTTCTTCGGAAATATTTGTGACAGGTTCTGTTTTGTCATCGATAAACTTTTGCGCGTCGGGGCAGTTAACATCATGATTGCCGGGTACAACATAAACGGCGATATTGTTGTCACGCAGGAGATTCAGTTTTTCCTTAAGAATATTATGATTGATAAGTTCTCCGTCTTTTGTTAAATCTCCGCTAATAAGGACAAAACTAACACCGGATGTTATAATTTCCTTAATGGCAAAATCAAGTAAATCGATGCTGTCCAAAAGGAGCTTACGATCAGCATATTTTACTTTATCAAAAGCGCTTCCTGAAGAACCAAGTTCAGGCGTGTAAACATGAATATCGGAAAGGACGGCGAATGATACATCAGGGTAGCGGATTGGATGATCAGCCTGAGTATTAAACTCATAGCTTAATCCCGTTTCTTTTGCGCAGCCGAAAATAAAAAATACGGCAAGCAGGATAATTGTCATTTTAATAAATAATTGTTTCATGTATATATGATAGAAAAAACATGAATTTTTATCAATATATGCGCTGAGAATGTGTTTAAAAAGTCTGATTTTTCCGATATTAAGATATGATGTCTCGGATTTTTCTGTCATTTTGCCTGTTTTTATCGGTTTTCTCAATTTCGGCGCAGGGCAGGGATGTCGGAAACCATCAATATGTTATCCGGGGCGAAGTTTATGTTGATTTAGAGCCGATTTATGCCGGCCATGTTGACAGCGAATACCCTCTGGATATCAGCGCCGCAAGCCGGCGCGCGTTGGAAGAAGCAGCAATGTTTTTTTCTGCCATGATTTACGGATGGTCTTTTCATTATGATGTTGGGGAGAGGGCAAGGCGGATTGATGAAATTCTGGAATTAACGCCGGTTTCCCGGATAGAATTCGGCGACCCGGCTCTAAAGGTAACGGATACCGAAATCAGAGATATGCGTCTTAGGGTATGGGCGGATTATCACTTAAACGATGCTCTTCAGCGCAGGATGCAGGTTTGGAGATCAGGAACCATTAGAAATGCGCAAGGTATCGGTTACAGTCCCTCTCATGTTGATGAATATCCCGGCTGGCTTGCGTTAAAAAAAATCGCGCTCGATGATGCCGCAAGGTCTGCGTTACGAGCGATGCTGCGCGGCAGCGAAAGAAACCGCCCCAAGGAAGTAACAGGTTTTATCAGCCTTGCTTCTTTTCCGCGTTATTATATTGAAAGCGGACGCTGGGCGGTGTCGGCGCGTTTTAGGGTGCAGATAATGGAAATTATTCCTTTTGCCGCATATTGATTGAAAGCCATCCTTCTTTACTATTTTTCCTAAAACGTATAATTTATTCTTATGAAGAAGATTTCACTTACCGGCATTAAACCGACCGGCGATTTGCACATCGGCAACTATTTTGGCGCAATTAAACCCGCTTTGGAACTGGCAAAAGAATATGACGCGCGTTATTTTATCGCGGATTACCACGCGCTTAATTCAATGAAAGACCCAAAGGAATTAAACTCCACAATCAGACAGGTAGCAGCAGGTTGGCTTGCCTCGGGGTTAGACCCCGAAAAGGTTATTTTTTACAGACAAAGTTCCATCCCCGAGGTGTTTGAACTTACCGCAATGCTCATGGCATTTACATCAAAAGGGCTTATGAACCGCGCTCATGCCTACAAGGCGCAGGTTCAGGAAAATAACGAAAAAGGCGATGATACTGATGCCGGTGTCAATATGGGGCTTTTTACATATCCAATATTGATGGCTGCCGACATCATCATCTTTGATTCTGATATTGTGCCTGTCGGCAAAGATCAGGTGCAGCATATTGAAATGGCGCAGGATATAGCGCAGTCTGTAAACGCAAACTACGGACAGCAGGTTTTAAAGATTCCGCAAGCCGGAGTTCAGGAAGATGCCGCTGTTATACCCGGACTTGACGGACGCAAGATGAGCAAAAGTTATAATAATGTTATTCCGCTTTTTGTGCCGGAAAAAATATTGCGCAAAACAATTATGCGCATAGTGACAAATTCCCAGTCTGTAGAAGAGCCTAAAAATCCCGATGAGAGCCAGATTTATCAGCTTTACAAATTGTTTGCAGATAACGATGAACAGGCAGCTCTTGCTTCCCGCTACAGAAACGGCGGTATGGGCTGGGGAGAAGCAAAGGAAGAACTGTTCCGTGTTGTTAACCGCACGCTTTCTCCCATGCGCGAGCGCTATGATGCGATAATGGCAGACATTCCCTCGCTTGATAAAATTCTGCAAAATGGGGCAGAAAAAGCGCGCCCGATTGCTGCTTCTGTACTAAAACGTTTTCGTAAAGCGGCAGGAGTAGATTGATGAGCGCTATAGCATTTATCGGCTGCGGCAACATGGGTTTTGCCCTCATGAAAGCCGCGGCACGGGTTATTAAACCGGAAAACATTTTTCTTACAGATGCCGACAGTGAAAAAGCGCATAACGCGGCTGTTTCTGCCGGAGCAAAAACATTAAAAACAAACATAGAAGCCGCGCAAATGTGCGATTTTATTTTCCTTGCTGTAAAACCGCAGGTGTTGGATCAAGTGTTAGCAGAAATCACCCCTGCGATAGAAAAAAGAAACCCCTCTCCTGTACTTGTTTCCATGGCGGCAGGCTGGTCTATCGCCAGGATACAATCTTATGTAAAAACTCCTGTTGTTCGCATTATGCCCAACACACCTTCTCTTATCGGGAAGGGAATGATAGCCATGTCTGTTTCACAGGAAGTATCACAGCAAAAAGCAGAAGAATTAAAAACATTGCTAAACGGCGCAGGTTTGGTAGATATTATCGATGAGCGTTTCATGAACGCTGTGACAGGGCTATCCGGCTCAGGACCGGCATTTGTTTATCTATTCATAGAAGCTCTTGCAGACGGAGCGGTGCATTCCGGTATGCCAAAAGACAAAGCTCTTTATTACGCTGTCCAAACTGTTACAGGAGCTGCCGCAATGGTTCAAGAAACCGGAAAACAACCCGGTGAATTAAAAGACATGGTAACATCTCCCGGCGGAACAACACTCGCAGGAATCGCGGCTCTTGAAAACGGCGCATTCCGCAGCACAGTAATGAAAGCAGTAGAAGCCGCCAAAAAACGCGCAGAAGAGCTGGGGTAATGAAACATTTCCCAAAACCCGCCGATATCATCATAATCCTCGTTGTAACAGGTTTAACAATTTTTTCTGCGTACAGCGCTTACATTAAACCGCAGGGAAAAGCGTATGTGTTAATACGCGGACAGGACAGCGAATGGACATTTCCAATAGAGGCGGCTGAAACTGTGGTTGTTAAGGGAGTTTTGGGGGAAACAACAGTCAGGATAAACGATAACCGCGCATGGGTGGAATCGTCGCCTTGCGAAAATCAAACCTGTGTGGCATCAGGCAATGTTGTAAGACACGGACAATGGGCGGCATGTCTTCCCAATAATGTTTTATTGATAATTCAGGGCAGCGGAGACGATGATGTCGATATCATTGCCTGGTAAGCCTTTTGAAACAGGGGGCTCCCCCAGGAATCTTGCGATTTTGGGAGCTTTGTGCCTTTTTCTTTCCGCTGTTGAATACATGATTCCAAAACCGCTGCCTTTTTTGCGCATAGGTCTTGCCAATCTGCCGCTTATGCTTGCTTTGGGCATTTTTCCGCTGCGTTCTTTTTTGGTTTTGGTTTGTATAAAAGTTTTTGGGCAGGCAATAATTACAGGTACATTGTTTTCCTATATATTTTTATTTTCGCTTACAGGCACATTTTTATCCGCGCTTCTTATGTTTTTACTGCGTTTTCTTTTTGGCAAAAGGCATATAACATTTGTTGGTATAGGCACGGCAGGAGCATTTGTTTCCAATATTTCGCAGTTGGCATTGGCGCATGTTTTTATTTTTAAGGAAAATGTTTTTTATATAGCCCCCCCGTTTTTGGCAGCCGGGCTTGTTACAGGCATTGTTTTGGGTGTTTTTTGCGGGATTTTTACACAGCGCTCAAAATGGTTTTTAAAACTGGAAAATAGGGAAGAGGAGCCGGGTATCGGGAATGAGGAATTGGGAAATAAAAAAAATGATTTACATTCCTTATTTTTGCTAATTGCCGGGTTTTTGATAATGCCTGCTCTTTTATTTAATCCGGTTACACAGTTAAGGGTTTTGCAGTTTTTATTTTTTTGGCTTCTTGCGCTGTTATACGGAAAAAAAACAAATCCTCTTTTTACGATTTTACTGATTGTTTTTATAATCGCGTTTAATCTTATAATCCCTTACGGACGCGTTTTATTCTCCATTGGCGCTTTTAAAATTACATCCGGCGCTCTTACAGCAGGCGTTCACCGCGCCTTTACGCTTGCTGCCCTTGTGATGCTGTCTAAATTTACAATCAGCAAGGATTTAAAATTACCCGGCACATTTGGAAACCTGCTATCTCTATCTTTGCGTATTTTTTCATTTTTAATGGGCAGAAAATACCGCATAACAGGCAAAAACTTTATAACAGAAATTGATAATCTAATGCTGGAACTAAGCCAAGAACCCCAGCCAATCCCCGACACACATAAAGTACGCACCAAACCCGCGGGATATGTTATCTTAATAATTATTATTTTGTTGTCTTGGCTGCCGTGGTTAATGAATTAATTTGCCAGGACTCACGCGGAGGCGCAGAGGCGCAGAGGACGCAGAGGAAGAGGGGGAAGAGTTTGGGATTGTTTCTCGCAGACTGTAAACCGAAGGTTTGAAGGAGGACGCGGAGCAGAAATACGAAATCTTCCCCTTTATTCCTTCATATCTCAGATTAATTCAAAGATTTCTTGGGAAAAAAGGGAAGATATCGAACAACCGCTCCGCGTCCTCTGCGCCTCTGCGCCTCCGCGTGAGTCTTCCCAGAATTATCCGCGCCTCAGCGAGAGTCCTCCCAAAATTCCCTGAAAGTTCTTAGTTTTTGAGAAAATATGTTTTATCTGTGATTGTGAAATTTACGCCGGGGGTTGTTATTATGCTGTTGTCTTTAAAGATAAAGACAGCCTGCGCTTGCGGGAAATCTTTAAGCAGCTCGCTTCCTTTTTCAAAGCCCAACACAAAAATAGCCGTGGATAGGGCGTCGGCGTCCATTGAGATATCTGTGATTACCGTAACCGATATAAGGCTGTTTTGCGCAGGATAGCCGTTTGAGGGATCAAAAATATGATGATAGTGGATTTCGTTTTCTGTAAAATATCTTTCGTAGATGCCGGATGTAACAACGGTTTTATCCTGCACATTTATTATTCCTAAAATTATGCCGCGATCCTTGCCGGGGTTTTGTATGCCGACTCTCCAGGGACTTTTATCTTTTTTTATTCCGTAAATGATAACATTGCCGCCAAGATCGATACTTGCTCTTTTTACACCTGCGCTTTTTGCGATATTGGAAGCCTCATCCGCGGCGTAGCCCTTTGCGATAGCGCCTAAATCAAGCGCCATATTGGGGTATTTTAAAAATACGCTGTTTGTTTCCGCGTCAAGTTCAAGATAGCGCCAGTTTACAAGAGGCAGCGTTTCTTCAATTTCTTTCTGAGACGGGACACGCTGGTTTTCGCTGCCAATTCCCCATAAAGATACAATGGGTCCTACAGTAGGATCAAAAGCGCCGCCTGAAACTTCTGCAAAATATTTAGCGCGTTCTATTACTTTAAAAACATCTTCATTAACTGTTACAGGCTCTATTCCTGCGGCTGCGTTTATGCGGCTGATATCAGAAAAAGGAATGTGAACGCTCATTTGGTTTTCTATTTCACGTATCTTAAAAAAAATATTATTGTAGATGGTGTTGTTCCCGTATTCAAAAAGCGAAACAGAGCAAACTGTTCCCAGAGCAAATTCATATTGAGAAGATGTGATATGATTGCAGGAAAAAAACAAAAGAATTATTGCCGCGGATAAAGCGGCAGATTTTTTATAGTCCAAAGCGTTGTGAAAGCTCCTTTAAATGGCTGCCTATAAAAAGCGCGCCGTAAGTGGTTAGAACAATTCCGATTGTTATGCCAATAGGCAGCAGAAACGATTTTCCTGTTTCGTTTGCAAGATTTTGATATTCAAGACCAAAGAATGTTGTTGCAAGACATACCATTATTATAAGACCTGCTATTACCCAATTGCGCGTGGATAACCACGCGGGAGAGGCAAAAATTTCTTCGGTTTCATCAAGCGCGGACGCGCATTCTTCTTCGATTGCAATTCTTGACATAATTGAGTCTTCAAGATTTGGGGAGGGAACAAAGAAATCCTCGCTTAGGATTGTTCTGGCTTGTTCCAGCGTTTCCATTTGCCGGGCGCAGGCGGAGCAGAAGAAGGCGTGAAGACCTACCTGTATTTGGTAAATAATAGGCATGTCATCTCCCGAATATTCATAAACTAAATCCATAATCTTTGAACAATTCATCCTGTGCTCCTTTTCCTAGTTTTCGGTAAAACTTTCCAGTTTTTCCCTTAATATTATTTTCGATCTGAAAACATGAGACTTAATGGTATTTACAGGAATTCCTGTAATTGCCTCAATCTCCTGATGCGACCGGTCATAAAAATAAAACAAATCTACACATATTCTAAAGCGTTCAGGTAATTCCTTTAATGCCGCATGAACCGCGCTTTTTGCCGCATTGCGAAGAGCTATACGTTCCGGAGTTTCCGTGCTGTTAACAAGTTTCTGGGAATCTTCCTCCGCAAGGCTATGGTATTCCTTCCTCCTGTTTACCTCGTTTAATGCCGTATTATAGGCAATTTTATAAAGCCATGTAGAAAACCGGCTTCTTCCTTCAAAACGGGAGAGGCTCCGGTATGCCTTCAGGAAAACTTCCTGTGTAAAATCGCCGGCATCCTCCGGATTACGGAAAAAACTCAATCCCATCCCATAATCCGCTTTTTCATGCTGGCGCACCAAAAGACGAAACAGGTCTTTCTGCCCGCTGACAATCTGGCTGACTATTAACTGATCGTTAAGGTCACCTGTTTGTATTGCCGCAATAGCCTGGGAATCATCGCCTGACTTCAGGTCAGGATCGTTCGTTAGCATTCTTTTCGCGGCGTTTTATCATATAAAAAGCCAAAAGACCAATACCCATCGACAGAGGTATGATGCCCCCCAACAGGCCGTACGAAGCCTCCTTTACTACCAGTGATAACAATATTGTTAACGCAACGCCAACGCTGCTTAATAGTAATCCGGATAAAAGACTGAATGTAAGAAGATTAAAGTCAGGTTTTGTGTATTGCCCGGCTTTTATTGATAAAATTTTTCTTTTGTGATTCCATAACAGGTAGAAAAAAATTACTACCGAACCCATGACAATCCCCACAATAGGGATAACTGCGATAATAACCTTAGCCGATGATCCCATATAAATCTCCCATATTTTATATTTTGACACAAAAAATATGTCAAAGTTGCAGCCTAAGCCGCTGAAACTGTTCCTAAACTAAAGACCCGCTGCGGCTTCAATTACTGTCATATCGCTGAAATACAGGGTAGAAATGCGCCCCAAACGCAGATTGCTGTTAAAACGCCTTAAAATTTCCTGTTTTGCGGCTTCTTCATCGATATAAATCAGGGCAGATTCGGGTAAAGATGTAAAATAATTGACGGCAATTGCCCTAAAATCGCCGATTTTTGCGGCAAGTTCTTCCATAAACGCCGTATCATTTGCCTGATACGGATATGCTATCGAAAGAAGCAAAAGCGATGAATTGGACAAAGGGATTCGAAGCAGTCCCAACCCTGAAAAAACCATGGTTTCACCGGTATTTTGAGGAGGGGGAGCGTTTGAACGTGTAAGGGCAATTATAGACCCAATTGTAATCAGGATAATTAATAAACCCGCTGCCGAGAGCAATACTATATTCAATATCTGCCAAAATGTTTTTTTCACTATATTAAGGATATAGTATTTTGGGAAAAATGTCAGCAATAAAAGACGGGATATTGCAGACGGGATATTGCATATTGAAAAAAAAACGATTCTATGTCATACTGTTTTAAAATCATAATGAAGGTGTGGAGAAATGCTGTTAAACAAGGAAAAAGCAAGAGGAAACCTGAAAGAAGTTCTTGACAAGATGCAAAGTGATACTGATGCCGCGCTGCTGCATGAGTATTACAAGATTTTTAAAAAAGAAATTCCATTTTTTAAGCGCTCGTTTGCCGCGGCATGGCTTTTTATGTATTATGACGGAAAAGAAAATCCCAGCATGGGGTTAAAAACCCTTGCGGAAAAACCTGTAAAACAAAAAAAAGTAAATATCGACAGGCTGTCTGCATCTGAAGAGCTTTCAGAAAAAAGCTTTCTTTCGGAAGAAGAATCAAAGAGGCTTTTTATCAGCATTGGAAAAAACCGCCGCCTGTTTCCGCGTGAAGTTATTTCCATGATCATGGCAAATACAAAAACGCCAAGAGAAGATATCGGTATTATCAGAATTCTTGATAATTATTCTTTTGTTCAGGTAAGGGATTCCAAAGCCGATGAAATTATCGAAGCTCTTAACGGATTAAGGTTTCGCGGCAGAACATTAACGGTTAATTTTGCCAAACCCAAAACATCAGATAATGAAAACGAACAATAAACCTAAAACGATATAACTTCAAACTGGAATAGTATTAAAAAAATGAATACCACGTTTAAAAATATTCCGAACAGAAGTATCAATATGGCAAATATTTCCATGAAATGTACATTAACATGTGCATTGATTGTGTTTTTTTCCTGTAAAAGTCCGTAATAAACAAGGTCTTCTTTTGCCCTTAATTTTCTTGTTTTCCAAATCAGCCGGTTGTAAAGGTTTGTAAAAAGCAGACCCGGAGGAAGTACCGGGAGGATGGGAATAAAAACCGCTATAATTGCGCTTATTACTGTAAGGCGGAATGCAGGCCGTCCTAAAAGGGATGCCGCCATATAAATTAGCGCCAGCGCGCCTGATATAACTGATGCCGGAGTAAGATTATTCCAGTAATCATTTTGTGCTCTGGCACCGCTTATTATTCCGGCGGGTAAATCTTCATCGGAGCAATTATAAAAGATAACCATTAAGGTTTCATCTTTTGTTGAACAAAAACTCAATCTGTTGTTTTGCATTTTTACCTGTCCGCCGATAAAAACTTTTGTGCCTTCTGTCATGGTGCAGACTGTATTCCGGCGGATTTGTTCCGGCGCCTGCGGCATTTCTCCTTCCTGTACCGGCAAAAGATAACATTTTGTTTTATCAAGAGATACGGGGATTGTCATATCCTCGCCTTTTACCCAGAGGGTATGTCCGTCCGTAATTGATTCGATTCCGCCGGAAAAACGAAATATGCCGCCTTCGTTTAAAAGCATTCTGTATTGGCGGTAATCCAAAAGTTTACACAGACGCAGGGTATTAAAACGGCTTCTGAACCGTCTCCACTTGTAACGGCGGTAGAATGCTCCTGCAAGGGGAATGAGTCCGTAACATACGGCAACTATCAATATTATGACTAGTAAATAAATTCCTCGCGTGTTATTATCCCTCATGCCTAAAAAATTTACCAAATTGATTGTAGGACCGCTTTCAACCAATTGCTGGATTTATCACACGGGTCAAGGCGAAGCCGCTGTCATTGATCCCGGCGACGAAGCGGATAAAATTATCTTTACTTTAAAAAAACTCAATCTCGCTCCTAAATACATTCTACTGACTCACGGTCATTTTGACCATATCGGCGCTGTGCCGGAGCTGTCTTTGGCAGGTAAACCCCAAATTGCCATTCACCGGCTGGACGCATGCAATCTTGGCATTGATTCGTACAATATACACAAAAACAGCGTTAAGGCTGCTTTTGGAGACGCTTCATTTTTGGATGTTTACTGGAACGATATGCCCCCGGCGGATATCCTTTTGGAAGAAGGCGATTCTTTGGGTCCTTTTACGATCGTACATCTTCCCGGCCACACTCCAGGAAGCGTCGCTTTTTGGGATAAAGAGCAAAATATGCTTTTTACAGGGGATACCCTGTTTGCAGGCGGAATCGGCCGCACCGATCTCCCCGGCGGCAGCGAAAAAGATATAATTTCAAGCCTAAACCGCCTGTTTGCCATGCCCCCAAATACCATTGTCTGCCCGGGACACGGCAGTGAAACGACAATAGGACGAGAAAAGTATTAAGAATCTTACCACGAATAAACACACGAACTTGCTGTTTGAAATCGAAGCTTAGGTTCGTGTGGTTGTGTGGTTCGTGGTTTAATTCTTTTTGAATATTGACTAATATTGCATTTTCCTATAATCTAAGAAAAATTGATAAATATTTCGGAGGTTATGATGAAAGTAGCGATTAATGGTTTTGGGCGGATTGGACGCCTTGTTTTTCAGTCCCTGGTAGAGCAAAATCTGCTGGGAAAAGACAAAATTGATGTTGTAGCAGTGGTAGATCTGTCAACAGACGCAAAGTATTTTGCCTATCAGTTAAAATATGATTCAGCACAAGGCCGGATGAAAGCCGATATTGGCACTGACGGCGACGATATTCTTGTGGTTAACGGGCACAAGATTAAATGCGTATCCGGAAAGGTAGCAGGCCCTGAGGCGCTTCCCTGGAAGGACATGAATGTAGAATATGTACTGGAATGTACAGGTATCTACAATACCGAAAAATCTTACGGGCACATTGCTGCAGGCGCGAAAAAGGTTATTCTTTCCGCTCCCGGCAAGTCCGATGATGCTTCCAAGCCAATCAAAACAATTGTAATGGGTGTAAACGAAGCCGAATACGATGCCGGAAAACACCATGTAATTTCCAACGCAAGCTGCACCACAAACTGTCTTGCCCCGCTTGTTCATGTTTTAATTAAGGAAGGTTTCGGCGTAGAAACCGGTCTTATGACTACAATTCACGCTTACACTGCAACCCAGAAAACCGTGGACGGTATTTCCCAGAAAGACTGGAGAGGCGGAAGGGCGGCAGCTATCAACATTATTCCGTCAACCACAGGCGCGGCGAAAGCAGTAGGCGAAGTGCTTCCTTCAACAAAAGGCAAACTGACAGGTATGAGCTTCCGTGTTCCCACAGTCACAGGCTCGGTTGTTGACCTTGTTTTCCGCACAGAAAAAGACACTTCTATCGGCGAAATAGACGCGGCTTTTAAAAAAGCATCAGAAACATATCTTAAAGGCATTCTGGAATACCAGCAGGACGAAATTGTCTCCACAGACATCATTCATGATTCCCACACATCGATTTACGACAGTCTTGCCACCAAGCAGAATAATCTCCCCGGCGAAAAACGCTTCTTTAAAATTGTTTCCTGGTACGACAATGAATGGGGCTATTCAAACAAGGTAATAGATCTGCTTAAATATATTGACAGCAAGAAGTAAATTTTTGGAAGAGTTCTCGCGGAGGCGCAGAGGCGCAGAGGCGCAGAGAAGGAATAAAAGGGTTATTGTTTGAAATCAATGCGTGAAAACATCACGATAATTTTTCAAACAAAAACACTTTCCCTTTTTCTTCCTCTGCGTTCTCTTCGCCTCTGCGCCTCTGCGAGAGAATTTTTGGAAATATTTTTTAGGAGATATCTATGATTAAAACTGTTAAGACTGTTGACCTTAAAGGTAAACGTGTTATTATGCGCGTTGATTTTAACGTGCCGATGAAAGATGGAGTAGTGCAGGACGATACTCGTATTGCCGCGGCTCTGCCTACCATTCAATACATTCTGGAACAGGGAGCGAAATCCCTCACCCTTATGTCGCACCTTGGAGATCCTTCCAAGGACGCAAAAAAAGCAAAAGAAAAAGCTGACAAGAGCGGCGCGTCTTTTGACGAAGATGCGTACATAAAAGGCAAACATCGCATGGCGCCTGTTGCCGCGTACTTGCAAAACAAGCTGGGTAAACCGGTTATTTTCGCGGGAGAAGACAGCTGCTATAACAAAAAAGCTTTTATCGAAAGCCAGGGTGACGGCGCTGTTATCATGCTGGAAAATACCCGCTTTCATAAAGAAGAAACCGCAAAAGAAGCGGCTGACCTTGACAAGCTTGCGAAAGAACTCGCGCTTTACGGCGATATATTTGTAAATGACGCATTCGGTACCGCTCACAGAGATCATGCTTCAACAGCTTCTATTGCCAAATTTGTACCGGTATCGGTTGCCGGTTTCCTCATGGAAAAGGAAGTTGCCTATCTTGAACCAATTGTTACTAATCCGCAAAAACCGCTTGTAGCGATTATCGGCGGCGCGAAAGTTTCATCAAAAATTGCGGTGCTGGAAAGCCTCTTAAAAAACTCCAGCGCGCTTGTTATTGGCGGCGGAATGGCATATACCTTCCTTAAGGCGCAAGGTTATAAAGTAGGGAAGTCCCTTGTCGAAGACGATCAGATCGAAACTGCAAAAAAAATCCTCTCCGCGGCAAACAGCGCGGGTGTGCAGATTGTCCTCCCCCTTGATCACATTGCCGCCACGTCATTTGACGATAAAGCAGCTCCCGTCCCCGTAGACGGCCTCGATCTCCCCGATAACATGATGGGGCTTGATGTGGGTCCCAAAACACTTGCCAAATACAGGGAAGTTCTTGGCAGTGCAAAAACCATTGTATGGAACGGACCTGTCGGCGTTTTTGAATTTGCGGCTTTCGCAAAAGGCACAGAAGAAGTGGCAAAACTTGTAGCAGATGCTACCGGAAAAGGCGTCACCACTGTAGTGGGCGGCGGCGATTCTGTTGCGGCAGTTAACAAGTTCGGGCTCGCGGCAAAAATGAGCCATGTCTCCACAGGCGGCGGCGCTTCCCTTGAACTGCTCGAAGGCAGAAAATTACCGGGTATCGAAGTGTGCAGGGGATAATATGAGCAGAAATTATTATATGGCGGGTAACTGGAAGATGCATATGACCCGCAGCGCCGCGGCGCAGTTGGCTCAGGAAATGGTAAATCAGTTAAGAGACGGTAAGCACAAGTACCTTGTCGCTCCTTCTTTTACATTACTTGAAACTGTAAGCGCTGTTATAGAAGGCTCGAACATCAGGCTTGGGGCGCAAAATTGCGCGCCGGAAGAGCAGGGCGCTCATACAGGTGAAGTATCGGTATTGCAGCTTAAAGACCTTGGAGTGCAGACAATCATTTTAGGTCATAGCGAAAGACGGCATAATTACAAAGAAGACGATGCGCTTATCAATAAAAAAGTAAAACTCGCTCTTAAACACGGGTTTGAAGTTATCCTTTGTATTGGAGAGCTGCTGGAAGAACGCGAAGCCGGCAAGGTAGAGGAAGTTTGCGAAAGGCAGACAGTTAAAGGTCTTGAAGGGGTAACAGATTTAAGTAATGTTGTTATTGCCTATGAGCCTGTCTGGGCTATCGGCACCGGAAAGACAGCGACCCCGCAGGATGCGGAAGCAGTTCATGCTTTTGTCCGCAAGGTAATAGCGCGCCTGTATTCGGAAGATGCGGCATCCAAGATCATTATTCAGTACGGCGGTTCTGTAAAGCCGGAAAATGCCGCGGAGCTTATGGCAATGCAGAATATCGACGGCGCATTGGTCGGCGGCGCATCGCTTAAGACTGAATCATTTGTACCAATAGCTAAATTTTCATAAAGGTCCGCCTTAATGACTGTTTTTTGCCTGTTGTGGGTTCCCGTGTTTTATCTTTTTCGCCGCGCTTTTATTCAGAGCGGCGGTTCAGGCGTATGGGCATTATTGCTGGGGAGCATTACTGCCATAATTCAATTCTTCCTGGGCTATCTTGTAAGCCCCGGGGGATTTGGATTTACCCGTGTTCTTTTTGGATTCATTGATATCGTAAGCCTGCCGGTTCTTATTCCGCTGGTTTTGTATTTAATAATATTGATTTTTAAACGCTTTTCCGGTGATTTTGATTTTGCCAATTTTGCACTGCTTTGGCTGATTCCTGTCGGCGCGCTAAGAGCTTTAAGCTGGAGTTCTACAAACGATCCGATTTTACTTATTATGGCGCCTGTTCTGTGGACAGCTCTTGCAGCCGGTATTCCTTTCTTTATTAACTTAATGGTAAAAAGATTTCGCATTTTTACAGCGTTTCTGTCATTTATCGGCATTATAATTCTGCCTGTTCTGGCTTCAATGACCTACTGGGCGTTTTTCTCGCAGCATACATTGATCGGCTTTGGTTTGCTGCTTGCAACCCACATTCCGCTGATACTTTCGTTTTTCTTTGACGCTAAAAGCAATTAACCCTGTTTGGAAATTTCCTTTAATCTGTCTATTATTTTTATATGCTGTGTGCATGCTTCTTCGCAAAGACCGCATTCGCTGCATTCACAAGCGGCTGACCTGTTAATATTCCAGTGCCATCTAAGCCTGTCTCCGATTGGGTCTTTCGCTGACTTTTCCAGTATTTTATGGTTATAGGCATCCATGAAAAAGGGTATAGGTATTTTTTTTGGGCATTTATCGCAGTACGCGCAGCCTGTGCACAACGGTACTGTAAATCTTTCAAAAAAAGCGGCGGCTTTTGCTTTTGTTTCTTCAAGTTCCAAAAGTGTACGGGGCTTGTAATTTTCCATCGCTTCCAGCGCTTCGTTCAGATGCTCTATTGTATCAAAGCCGACAAGCGTGCTTGTAATTTCCGGATGATCCCAAAGAATTCGAAGCGCAGCGGCTATTATATTTTCACTTGGGGATGCCCCATGCCTGCACAGAAACCTGAAAAGTTCAGGATGATCCGGGATTAAACCGCCGCCAAGGGGATTCATTATAACAGCTCCCAGTTTTTTTTCTTTTACCGCGTCAAATGCTTCCTGCCTTGTTTTAAAATTGTAGGCGGAATAACCGAACAATACGCCTTCAAAAACATCTTCCATTAAAAGTTCTTTTAATTCATTTTTTATTAAATGGCTGGAAATACAGATATGTTTAATTAAACCTTCTTCTTTTAATTTTGCCAATGTTTTAAGGATACCGTCTTTTTTTCTGTTTTCCCAATTATTAAGGGTGGAAATACACCATATATGATAAAAATCGATAGTTCCGATATCCAGGCGTTTTAACTGCGCTTCAACTTCACGGCGTATGCCGCTTTCTGTGCTTTCAAATGTTTTGGTTGCGCAGTAAAAGGGCAAATTTAATTTTCTCATTTGCGCGAAAGCCTTGCCGAATACTGTCTCGCTTCTTGTTTCAAAATAACCCGGGGCAGTATCAAAATAATTAATTCCGCCCTCTGCTGCCGCAATCATTAAACGGATACATTCATCATGATCATCAATGTTTTTGAATCTCATTCCGCCGAAACCAAGAAGAGATACTTTATCGCCCGTTTGTCCGTATTCCCTGTAAATCATAATTCCTCCAGATTATAAGGCGTTTCCTGATATACATAGTTAAGCCAGTTATCAAAAAACAAGTTAGCATGCGCGCGCCAGCGTACTATGGGTTTTTTTTCAGGATCGTTATCGGGGTAATAATTTTTTGGCACTTCGATAGGAAGTCCTTTGGCTACATCCCTGCGGTATTCGCGGTCAAGGGTGAGCGGATCGTATTCAAGATGCCCTGAAACGTAAATTTCCCTGCCGTCCCGTGCAGTTGAAATAAACACGCCGGCTTCGTTTGTTTCACTTTGAATCGTAAGGAGCGGATGCGCCGCGATCTCATCGCGATCGCTTGCGGTGTGTCTTGACTGGGGAGCGAGGAACTCATCATCAAAGCCGCGAAAGAGGCTGTTGTTCAGATCGTTTACAGCATGAGGGAAAATCCCAAAAAGTTTTTTACCAAGCGGTTTTTTCTGAATGCCGTATCTGCGGTAAAGCCCGGCTTGCGCGCCCCAGCAAATATGCAAAGTAGAAAAAACATTTTTTTGGGAATAGTCGATTATTTTTGTTAGTTCATCCCAATAATCAACCTGTTCAAAAGGCAGGGTTTCCACAGGCGCGCCCGTGATAATCAGCCCGTCAAACCGAACATTTAATCTGACTATTTCCTGCGCGCTGGTATAAAATTTTTCAAGATGCCCCGGCGGCGCGTTTTTGGAAGTATGTGTGCCCATATTTAAAAAGGTAATATCCACCTGCAGCGGACTATTGCCCAAAAGCCGCAAAAGCTGTATTTCCGTATCTATTGTAGTTGGCATCAAATTGATGATTCCAACCCGTAAAGGCCTTATATCCTGCGCTTGTGCGCGCGCCTCTGTCATCACAAAAACCCCTTCACGGGATAATGCGTCAAAGGCGGGTAGTTCTTTTGGTATTTTTATTGGCATGAGTAATTATATCAGAAATGTATGCTTGAAACCAATGGGGGAAGATTGGCAAGGACTCTCGCGGGGGCGCAGACTGCAAACCGAAGGTTTGAAAGAGGACGCGGAGGAAGAGGAGTTGGGAATTTAATGGACCCTTTAAATTCCCAATTATAGACTGAAATCTTCCCGTAGACAACGAGATTAATTTAATAACATTATAGCATTATTTTAATAAAAATAGTCAAGTTACCATAATAA
>Ga0123356_10002878_pt1 | contig 18214 bp, 17 predicted proteins | sample TergutEmb28metaG_2_FD_92546 | JGI IMG/M metagenome (GOLD analysis project Ga0123356, IMG submission 92546) | Embiratermes neotenicus P3 segment gut microbial communities from Petit-Saut dam, French Guiana - Emb289 P3 | ecosystem: Host-associated > Arthropoda: Insects > Digestive system > Gut ...
ATGTTGTCGCACTCCAATCTGGCAACAGATAGGAGGTGGTGAGATTGATTTGTTCGTTTATAGTTTCTGTCATGGCAGGTATATTTGTTTACTTTATCTGCAAGCGGTTAGACAGAAATGAACGCGACAATTAGCCCAACTAAAAACCCCAAGGATGCAACCCTTGGGGTTTTCGCTATTGTAAGATTGATTTGTTTCGTTTGCATACTACATTTGCAAATGGTTAGACGGTCGCGACAACCAGCTAACCACAATCTAACATATTCAAGTGCTTTTGTCAACCGTGTTTACTCTATTTAACTACATCCAACTCCCGCAGGTTGCCAGTGAGGCTGATGCCGCCGGTTTCTGTTACTATGTATGTGTTTTCACTGCCGACCATGCCGATGCCGTCGATGCCTATTTTTGGCTCGATGGCTATTGTCATGTTTTTTTCAAGTGGTGAGCTGAATCCTTTTGCAATAACAGGCATTTCGTCAACATTGAGTCCTACGCCATGTCCGATGAACGGTACAGTACGCCCGGGTGCACCCATAAAGCAATGGCGCAGGTCGTCGTTGACCGCTGCGGTCACAGCTTCGTATATATCAGCAGGCTCAACTCCCGGTTTTAGCATTGATACTGAAAGCCTATCGAGTTCCAGACAGTGCTTATGTGCTGTAACTACGTGTTCCGGTTGAGGGAGTTTGTAGCTGAGAACTATCGTCTTGTCTATATGGTAGCCGTCGATTCCTATGCCGAGATCGATGTATATCAGGTCGCCTTTTTTCAGGAGACGGTCGCGGTTACCAAGAACCGGTACGGCAGGGCAAAGTCCGTTTGTGCCTGACGCTCCATTAAATGCTGAGGGGTAGAGCGGGCTTTCTCCAAATGCGACGTGCCCAAGTATTGAGTCCACGTTTAGCATGGAGAATCGACTAACACCGTGGAAGCCATTTTTAAGAAAAATAGAAAATAGCTCTGCGCCAAGTTCAACTTCGGATATTCCCTCGCGTAATAGGGCGGGTAGATCCTCTCTATATATGCGGTCTGTCGCTTCACCGGCACGTCGCATGAAGTCAAGTTCGTACTCGCTTTTAACGGCTCTGGTGTTTAATATAATTCTATCAAGAGGAAGTACATTTTTAAAAGGCAGATATTTATTAAGCAGTCCATACCATTCAAGTGTTGCGTTAGCAGTATCAAGGTATAATGTGTCAGGTAATTGCTCAATTGCACCTGCTATGTCGCGAAAACTTCTCATAGGGCGGATGTCGTCGAGCTCTGATTCCAATATGGCACGGTCATAGCTACGTCGTACCCATAGTGTGGTGTCGCCGTTTCGCTCTATCAGCAACACTCCGTCGCAAATCGTTCCGGTAAGATAATACATGTTTACACCGCCGATTATTGCGCATATTTCCCAGTTGTTGTATGTTGCATCCATCATGCTTTTGAAACGGTCATGTCTTGATTTAAGCTCGCTTTTTGGTGTTTTAGTCATCGTTGCCTCCTTATGTCATGCGCTCATACGCTTTTTGGATAGCTCCGGCTACGATGTCGTAGACGCCTAATTTGTCCATGTACATGACACCTTGTTCTGTTGCTCCTCCGGGTGTTGCTACGGCTTTTACTGTTTCCCGGAAGTTCCCTATATCGCCTGCGTTTTTGAATGATAGAGCTGCAATGTGGGATGCTGTGTCGAGTGAGAATCCCATCGCTTCTCCTGCGGCTGCAAATGCGTCGATGAGATATGCTGCATAGCCGAGTCCGCATGCTGCAAATGCCATGACTTTCTCAATGATTTCCGGTTCTGTTTCGAAGGCGAATCCGAATTTGTTGAAGATATCTGCGACTTCACCCGGGATCTTTGTATATGCAATAACACCTTCATTTGTAGCGATTGCAAGGGACGGCATTACACGAGCAAGGTGTACTTTGCCAATGAGTGAATATATTTTGTCGAAGGTTTCACCCGCCATCATGCTTATTACAAGCTTTCCTTCAAGTGCACTTCTATCAATAGTCTTGGAGAGTTCGTCGAACACATAACCTTTTACGGTGATGCATAACACGTCTGTGTCTTTTATAAACCTGTTGATTTCCGTAATTTCATATGTATGATAGGATTCTGTTTTTGCGAGAGCGAGAGCTTCCGGGGAGTTGTCACATGTGGATATGTCGTCTGCTACGACACTACCGGAGCAAATCAATGCTCTTGCAAAAGCCTTTCCGAGATTACCAAAACCTAAAATTCCGAATTTCATTTTACTAATTCCTTTCTACGGTACGGTGAAGACATCACAACCTAGTAATCACGAGTCTTCTCGGCGTGGGTATAAAAAAACCCACAGCTTGCGCCGTGGGCATTGTTACGGTTACAATTGATTATTTAACCGCCCGTTCTACCTTCCCACTGCGGAGACAACGTGTGCACACATGGACACGCTTTGGCGAACCGTCTACGATTGCCGCAACACGCTTTACGTTTGGTTTCCACATACGGTTACTGCGTCTGTGGGAGTGGCTAACTTTTATTCCAAAAGATACACCCTTATTACAATATGAACATTTTGCCATTTTACTATTCCTCCATAGTTAACTGCCTTGCAGAAAAGTTCTCTTTTCAGAGCAACGCTAGTAATAATAACAGAATACCCAGCAAAATGCAACAATAACTTGCAAATGTTTTTAATTTTGTATAAACTCAGTACATTGAGAGGTGAAGAGTATGGAGCAAGTTTACAGTTATAAGCTTTCAAAGCTTACAGAGGATTTACGTGCTGAGGTAGTATATAAGTCCACTGATTTTGAAGAAGTGATGATTTACTCGGGAGACGTACATCGCCCGGGATTGCAGCTTGCCGATTTTTATGACCATTTTGAACCGACGCGAATACAGCTTATCGGTCAAATGGAGTCTTCATACATGGAGGGTCTTCCCAGAGATGAGCGCCTGCGGAAATGGGAGACACTAATGAAGCACAAAGTCCCTGCGTTAATCATGTGCCATGGAACAGATATCACGGGTGCGTTACTTGAGTCAGCGGAAAAGCATGATATAACAGTGCTTAGCTCCAGCGGTCACACAACGGAGATAATGTCGAAGGTAATCCGTCTGGTAAGAAGGGAAATCGCACCACGCGTCACCCGTCATGGTGTGCTTGTTGAAGTGTACGGAGTAGGGTTGCTGCTGGTCGGAGAGAGTGGCGTTGGTAAGAGCGAGACTGCTATTGAGTTGCTCAAACGCGGGCACAGGCTCATTGCTGATGATGCTGTTGAAATCAAAGCAATCGATGTTAACGTTATTCAAGGAACAGCACCGGATCTTATACGCCATTATGTCGAGTTGCGTGGGCTGGGTGTTATCGATGTACGGCAGATATTTGGCTCAGGAGCGGTCAAAGATTATCAGAATATACATCTGGTCTGTAATATAGAACTGTGGCGAAACGATGCCAACTACGACAGATTGGGGATAACTGAAAACACAGTAGAAATCCTGGGAGTCAAAGTACCAACGGTTACGATTCCTGTCAAGCCGGGGCGAAATCTTGCAGTCATTCTTGAGGTTGCTGCGATGAATCAACGTCAGAAGTTTATGGGTTACCATGCGGCATTGGAGTTTACTAAGCAGATAGATAAGCATCTGGACGAGAAAATAGCAGATAATGCACTAAATCAGTAAAAGAGAGTTATTTGCTAAATCAGTAACGGCTCTCTTGTGAAACATGTACGGAAGAATGGAAGTGTTATGGGAGTATTCTCCATGCGGTTTAAACCGTAGAAAGGCTTTAAAATGGATGTGATATCCAACATAGTCGAAATCATTAAACACGAACAACCAAAAGTGCTTTTAACGCTCGATGAACCATTAAGAAGCTATACGACCTTTAGAATAGGCGGACCTGTTCGCTTGATGCTTTTTCCGGATAGTGTGAGCAGTCTTATTGAAGTATGCAGTATTCTCAATAATAACAGGATAACACCTTTGATTTTAGGGAATGGATCAAACATACTTGCCAATGATGAAAAGCTGGATATTGTGGTAGTAAACACGTCAAGGCTTAACCATATTGGAATAACTGTTGATAATGATCTTCTGCAGCAGGGATATTGTGATTTGAGGATCGAAGCGGGAGCATGGCTTTCAAAGATAACCGGCTTTGCACAAGATATCGAGTTATCAGGGTTTGAGTTTGCACACGGTATCCCCGGATCTTTGGGGGGCGCTGTAGTGATGAACGCAGGTGCGTACGGCGGTGAAATAAAGGATGTTGTGCGTGAGACTGCCGCATTTAATGTTAAAACAGGAAGGTTTACGGTAAAAGGCGAGGAACACGAGTTTTCATACAGACAAAGCCGTTTTTCAAACACGGAAGATGTGGTGCTTGCATCGACAATAAGGTTAAAAAAAGGAAGCAAAAAGGACATTAAAAAGAAAATGGACGAGCTCATGAAACAACGTAGAGAGAATCAGCCGCTCAATTTCCCAAGTGGTGGCAGTACGTTTAAGCGACCAAAAGAAGGATATGCGGCAGCTCTAATAGAGCAAGCAGGACTGAAGGGATTTACGGTAGGCGGTGCGCAGGTATCAGAGAAACACACAGGTTTTATCATCAATCGCGAAGCTGCAACGTTTTCAGACGTAATGTCAGTTATAGATCATGTGCAGAATGTTGTACTAAAGAAGTTTGGTGTTCAGTTAGAGCTGGAAGTTAAGGTTTTACGTTGATAAATGGGTGGTATCCGCATCGTAACCGTATAGATAAAGCTTGCAGGGTGTGATGCCCTCATTGAAGAAAACTGCATATTTGAGGAGGAAGTAAATGGATATAGTGATCGTGTCGGGAATATCAGGAGCAGGAAAGAGTCGTGTTGCTGCAGTTCTTGAAGATTTGGATTTTTACTGTGTTGACAATATGCCATTATCCATGATGCCGAAGTTTGCAGAGCTTTGCCTTGCTACGCACGGCAGATATGAGCGTGTTGCGCTTGTTACCGATGTACGTGCGCTTGAGAATATAGATGAGCTATTTAAGACCTTTGATGAAATGCGTGAGTTGGGATGTGTGCTCACCATTTTGTTTGTCGAAGCCGAAACAGAGACGATAATCAGAAGGTATAAGGAAACGCGCCGACGCCACCCTCTTGATGCAACAGGCTCAAATCTTGAGGAGGCTGTCAATGAAGAGATAGAAATGCTAGCGCCTGTCAGAAGTCAAGCGGATGAAGTTATTGATACAACCGGATTAACGCTTGGTAAGCTACAGCGGCGTATGAACTTATTGTTTATGGAAGATCCGGATCACAAGTCTCTTAATGTGACAATAAAATCCTTTGGATTTAAGTATGGTCTTCCTGTCGAAGCGGATATCCTTTTTGATGTCCGTTTTATGCCAAATCCTTTTTATATACAGGAGTTGAGGGCAAAAACGGGTTTGGATGTGATTGTTAAGGACTATGTTTTTGGTTTTGAGCAAAGCAATGAGTTTTTTGAACACTTTTGCAAAATGGTGGATTTTCTGTTCCCGCACTATATTGAAGAGGGAAGACGTTATTTTGTTATCTGCTTAGGATGTACCGGAGGAAAACACAGGTCACCTGCAGTTGCGGAAGCACTAATGGAGTACTTGAGAGAACAAGGCTACCCTGTAGACTGCATCCACAGGGATATCGAGCGGGAATAACCGACGACCGACGACTGAGGGTCTGAACTATGCGAAGTTATGTGAAGTCTGCAAATACAAAGGGACCGGCGGTTGTCTGCATAGGCGGCGGAACGGGGCTTTCGACGCTATTGCGTGGTTTGAAAAAAATCACACATAACATTACCGCTATCGTAACAGTATCGGATGATGGTGGTGGTTCGGGTATACTTCGTGATGAACTCCAAATGCCGCCACCCGGAGATATTAGAAACTGTATGCAAGCACTATCAAATGCGGAGCCGACGATAGAAATGCTGATGGACTACAGATTTGAGAGTGGGAGCCTGCAAGGGCAAAGCTTTGGTAACCTTTTTCTGGCAGCGATAAACGGAATATCAGACTCATTTGACAAAGCCTGCCTGAAAATGGGCGAGGTTTTGTCAATAACCGGCCGGGTTTTGCCTGTGACGGTGGAGGATATACATTTATGGGCACATTTCGAGGATGGCAGCATGGTAGTAGGGGAATCAAAGATTGCTGCAGCAAAAAATGAAAGACATAGCCGGATCAAGCGTGTCGAGCTTGCACCGATGGGCGCCGAGGTGCTGCCGGAGTGCGTGAAGGCTATTGGAGATGCAAATATTATTGTGTTTGGGCCGGGAAGCTTGTATACGAGTATAATACCAAACGTGCTAGTTGGCGGGATCGTTGAAGCAATGCAGAAATCGGATGCATTAAAACTGTACATATGCAACATTATGACGCAACCGGGCGAAACCGACGGATACTCGGTGTCGGAGCATATTCGGGAAGTGTTTGACCACTCAGGAGCAAAACTATTCGACTATTGCCTTATTAACAGTAATCCTGTGCCGGAAGAGGTGCTGAAGTTATATACCGAAGATGGATCGGAACCTGTTGCTGTGGATGAGGACTTGGTGCGCGAGTTGGGTGTGGAGATAGTTAAAGCTCCAATAACAGAAAGAAATAAGTTTCTCGTTCGACATGACCCGGACAAACTTGCACGTGAAATCCTGCAGGTTTTCTATCAAAAAGCTCCAACAAGACTTTACGGTGTTTGAATCGGGTCAGGGGACAGAGAAAGAATCAAGGGACGAAGGTAACGAAAAAGTGTCATATTCTTATAACACAAAAGCAGAATTATGCAGGCTTTTGCCTGAGAGCAACTGCTGTGCTATCGCAGAGTGCTACGGAATGTTGCTTTACGGCAACACATTCAGCATGCGTGAGATAAGAATCGTGACAGGTAATAAAATACTTGGCAAACGTATTGTTGATTTATTTCTTGCTGCGTTTAAGACCTCATTTGACATTATGCCTGATGAGGATGAGTCCGGAAAGCAAGCGTATATAGTAAATGAGTCCGGTAAGATAAGCCGCATTTTCGAGACATATGGTTTCTCTAAAGAGAACCTGCTTGCGCATCATGTAAACCTTGGTGTTCTTGAAGATGAATGCTGCAGTAAAAGCTTTATAAGAGGCGCATTTTTGACAGGCGGAGCGGTAACAGATCCTGCGAAGAGTTATCACTTGGAATTGGTTACAGACCATTTTAACGTGAGTCGTCAAACGTATTCTCTGCTCTTAGAAACGGGGTTTTCGCCGAAGGAAACATCGCGCAGCGGGAACTATATTATTTACTTTAAGCAGAGTTCTGCGATAGAAGACTTTTTGACATATATAGGTGCACCGATCCATGCAATGGAGATAATGTCGGCAAAAATCGAAAAGGATGTGAGAAATACTGTCAACAGAAAGGTCAATTGTGATACTGCAAATGTAACAAAAACAGTCGATGCTTCAGCAGCAATGATTGAAGTTATCGAGAAAATAAAAGCAGCCGGGGCGTTCGAGGAACTGCCTGACAGACTTAAGCAGACTGCTGAACTGCGAATCGAAAATCCTGAGTTGAGTATAAAAGAGCTGGCAGAGATATCGATACCTCCTGTAACAAAGTCGTGCATGAACCACCGAATGAGAAAACTTGTTGAAATTTCATTGACTTTCTAACGCTTTTGGAGTATAATGATGGTGGAAAGGTGTCCGCTTTCGAAACAAGGAGGTAGGTTATGAGGGTAACCGGAGGATTTAGCAATGCCGGTATTAGCAACCTGTATAGTGCACTATATCAGGGCAAAGTTGCTATGCACAACAACCGGCTGAGCCGCAATTTATTCCCGACGAACAATGCCCAAGGGCAGAGCGCATTCGGTGTGGATGCGCTACAGTACATTAACGACATAAAAACGGCATCAAGTGCATTGTCGGGTGCACTAAAGGAATTGTCGGGACCTGCGTTTAATCAAAGGACTATGGTTTCGTCAAATGACGATGTGATGACCGTAAACTTCACAGGGAAAAACGCAAATAATGTAGGAGACATGAGTGTCCAAATCGATCAAATCGCTATGGGGCAACTCAACGAGGGGTCGCGTCTAAGCAGTTCAGCGCTTTATCAAGGAAACCGCGGAACGAACCGCTTTGCGATCGAAACAGGCGGCAAGACGACGCAGCTTTCAATCAATGTTTCTGCTGGTGATTCAAACCGGGATGTGCAAAATAAAATGGCAACAGCCATCAATAATGCGGGTCTTGGATTAAAAGCTACAGTTGAAACAGATTCAAAAACAAACGTCAGCATGCTGAGGATCGAATCCACTAACGTAGGAACTGCAGAAAAAAACGCTTTCACGATCAGAGATACCATGGGTAATGCGGCTGCGCAGACAGGTGCAGGCGAAGTATCACGTGAGAGACAGGATGCGATTTACAGCGTAAATGGCGGGCCACAACAGACATCGCAGTCTAACATGGTCAATCTTGGCAATGGAGTGAGTGCTACATTTAAAGCGACATCCGGCGGACAGGATGTTAAGGTATCACGCGGCAGTGATTCATCTCACATTAGAAGTGTTGTCGAGAGTATGATCAGAAACTATAACAGTCTGTTTTCGGCAGCAGCAGGAAACCCAAGTGATCCGAAGGCACAGAGTCTTGCTTCGCGCATTATGAATATCGGCGGTGCATACTCCAGAGCTCTTACAGACATCGGTGTAGGCTTTGACAGTAATGGCAGGATGACGATCGATTCAAGCAAGCTTGGGCAAGCTATAGACAGCGGCAGAGTTCAATCGTTCTTCGCCGAGAGCGGCGGCAGAAACTTTGGTTTTTCAGCTAATCTAGGCAGGCTTGCTGATAATGTATCAAGCAATACATCGAATTTCGTCAGCAATTCGATTTTTGGCAGCTCACCGGGCGGAAATATGGGCTATTCCGGTTTTGGGAATCTTATCAATTTCAACTCTTTTGGAACAGGCTCGTTACTCGACTACATGTTTTAAGTAATCCCCTGTAATACGACGTGCGATACTATCATTGTTGTGCGATATTATCAAAGCGTAGAACACCCTGCATTAATAATGCATCACAACCCTGCGGTATGAGGACTCGCAGGGTTGTTCTCTTGACACAGGTTTATACATAAGTTAGAATTGCTATTACTGATGCCCGTGACACGGGGACTGTTCTTTTGTCTTAATAACGGGTTTACTCACGCGTTAAGTTGCTATCGCTGACACGCCCTCGTAACACAACGGATAGTGTACGCCCCTCCTAAGGGCGGAATACAGGTTCGATTCCTGTCGAGGGTGCCAGAGGAAAACAAATGACAACCTTTAGAAATACAGGTTGTCATTTGCATTATAAACACCACAGATAGCTGCAACTACGTTCTGCATAAGTTAGATGAACCACACCAATAAGGGGTCAAGCCGCACAATAAACAACCTATAGCTTTTATGGTAGTATCATTCGGTTAATACTATTGGCTACGTCACAATATAGCGATAGCACAAAACCGCTAGCGCGGTAGCACTTAACCGCAAATCTCAGCATCAAAAAAAGGCTTAATGAAACAGCAAACCTTTAATGATCACTCTGTTACAATGTATCGGCAGCGAAGCTGCAAATATATTGTAGGAGTGATTTTTTAATGATCGACAAGGAATCCATTCTGAGCAGGATGGAAGAAGACATGCGTCTGCAGGGTATGGCAGACGGAACTCGGGAAAACTACCTTAGGTGTGCCAGAAAATATCTCATATTTGCGGAGGAGAACGGCGGAGAGCTTGGCGAAGAAACAAGAGACGCGGGAAGACGCGGGGACGGTTCTTTTGTCTTGACGAAAAATATATAAAAAAACTCTATCGATTTTTTGCATATAAACATACGAGTATTGTATAGTACATAAAACTTTCTATTATATTTTTTGACATGTCTTTGATGGTTAATCAGTAGAAATGGTGAAGTGAACGTTTATTGAATATACCTGATTATTCTGCTAAATTACTAACAACAAGAAAGTTTTATAACTCGGAGAAGTGATATAAAGGAGGCTCATCATGACAGAACTAGAGAGATTATGGAATGCAAAAGACTGCATGGACAGACTTGCAGAAGGTGTTGATCCTACAAGCGGCGAGATATTATCGAATGATACTATACTGAACAATGTCGATTTATCACGATGTTTCTTTTTTACATCTGATATTCTCAGGCAAGTAATCGAAAACAATGGTGCTGTTACTAAGCAGACGAGAAGGAAATCCGTGTTATCGCCATTTGTGCTATCAGATAATTTGCTTAGCAATCTAGAAATTACGGAAACGCCTACTATGATTAAGCAGTTTACTGATCGCATCAATGGCTTGGTTGATGATAGCGTTATGCAGAAATTAAAAGTAACGGCGCTGACTACTTGGCTTGTAAACAACGGATTCCTTTGTGAAGAAATCGTTAATGATAAGAAAAGGAAAAAGCCAACAAAATTAGGAGAGAAGTTAGGTATTTCCTCTGAAGAACGTGAAAGTCAGTATGGAGGATATCTGGCTATTTTGTACAATGAATCTGCTCAGCGCCATATAGTCAACAACTTGGAGCAAATAATTGCTATTTCCAACAGAGAAAAAAGACGAGGAGAAGACACGCAAGACATGGGGACGGTTCTATTGTCCTGACGAAATGAGTTGGTTGTATTTTACTCGTGATGAGGTGAGAAAATGCCAAGACTAGCAAGACAACTTAGTAACAGCGGAGTGTACCACATAATAATAAGGGGAATAAATCAACAGATTATCTTCGAAGACGAAGAGGATAATACCAGACTCCTGGAAACCATAAAAGCTTATATGGAAAAGAGTGGTTATAAAATATTTGCATATTGCTTAATGGGGAATCATTTTCACATATTAATAAAAACTGAAAAAGATGACTTAGATATAATAATAAAGCGCATAGCTGGCAGCTATGTATACTGGTATAATTGGAAATACAACCGCAGAGGGCATTTGTTCCAAGATCGTTTTAAAAGTGAACCGGTTGAAAACGACGAATATCTACTGACAGTACTACGATATATCCATCAAAACCCTATGAAAGCAGGGCTTTGCACCAAGCTTGAAGACTACAAGTACAGCAGCTACTCTGACTACATCGACGGAAAATCTGAAATCGTAGATACTTCGTTTGTGTTGTCGATTGTAAGCAAACAAGAGTTCACAGATTATCACAAAAATCCCATTACTCAGGAAGTAATGGGAATCGATAGCTGTATAACCAGACTAAAAGACTCAGAAGCGACTGCAGTCATTCTTGACGTTGCCAAATGCAACCACTCATCTGAAGTCCAGACCTTGGAATCAGAACACAGGAGCAAAATAATCAAGGCATTAAAAGCGCGAGGTTTATCGGTCAGACAAATAAGCAGGTTGACTGGAGTAAGCAAAGGGATGGTTGAGAGAAATCGATGAGACAAAAGAACCGTCCCCATGTCACAATCGCTGAGACAAAAGAACCGTCCCCGTGTCACACCCGTGTCACAGGGAGTCGATTATTTTGCCAACATCGGAAATAACCTCGTCATAATCGCCGCTCATCAGATGTTTTGACATGGTGCCCAGTTGTGAATTGATTTCGGGCGACCAACGCGATTGCCTCAACTCTGCAATTTCATCTTTGGCGATTTTAATATCCATTGTTTCGCAGGCTGCTTTGACGATAAGCAGCTTTTCTTTTAAGAGCGAATAATCGGCATCAGTCAGTTCAACTTCATCAAAATCATGTTCCTGAAGAGTATGTTTAGATACAACTTCACGCAAGTAATCAATAAAGACCGATGTTTCTTTAAAAATCATATCCCGGTTTTTCTTCAGACCGGCTTTTTCCAAGTTGCCTGCAAAAACTGACAACTCATGCTCATTTACATTTATGAGTGCGGTTTTCATTCCGTGCGTTGTTACTGAGAACAAACTAAAATCCTCATCTGTATAAGTGCCGGCTTTTTCTTTAAAATCTTCAAGAGCCTCAAGAGCAGTTAGTGCGTCTGTTACAAAGAGTTCTGCCAAATGTGATGGAACGGTTGGTGAAGCCGGGTCTTGTGTCGTTTGTGTGGCTGAACTCGCCGCCTGAGCATGTGCAGCTTCAATGACTTCAGGTGGTTGCTTATCCCGCACATACTTCTTTAATACAGTATTCATATACCGAACATCGATTGGTTTGGATATAAAATCATCAAATCCGTTTTTCAAGAAAATATCCATCTGACCGACAACAGCATTTGCAGTCAGCGCAACTATCGGGTGTGAGTAACCCGAATCACGGATGATTTTGGTTGCTTCGATACCGTCCATTTTCGGCATCATATGATCCATGAAAACTATGTCGTAAACATTTCCGCTTTTAATTTTATCGATCGCATGATAACCGCTTGTAACAGTTTCGATATTAAGTCCGTACGGTGTCAATAAACCCCTTGCGACAAAAAGGTTCGACTCGACATCATCTACGATAAGAACACTTCCGTATGGCATCGGTTCGCAAATAATACTGGATTTCATGAGCTGCCGCATTCCACTGACCTGGAATTTCTGAAGTCTTTCAGATAAATCTTTACCCAAAACTTCCGCATCAGTTTGTCCCTGTGGTATACGTATAGTCAGTACTGTGCCTGTACCAAGTTTACTGTCGATCTTTATCTCACCATTCATCATACGCACGAGGTTTTGTGTGATGCTCATGCCAAGCCCCGTACCTGCAATACTGCGGGTTGGATCTATATGGAAACGAGTATACTCCTCATATATTGCAGCAACTTCTTCCTCTGTCATTCCATATCCTGTATCACTGACTGTAATTATCAGAGTTGTTGCTTCTTCATGTTCCTTACTCTCAAAAGTGAAAGATATGATGACTTCTCCTCTTTCCGTGTACTTAAATGCGTTTGATAAAATGTTATTAAGAACTTGCTTTATACGTATTTCGTCACCTATCAGTACCGAAGGCAGGTTTTCATCAACTTCGAGCTTGAACTCGATCTGCTTGCTTTCAACACGCATCAGGTTGAGCGCAACGGTATCATTGATAAGGCTGGCAAGATCATATCGTTCCATTATCAGTTCAAACTTACCGACTTCAATTTTAGACAGATCCAGAATATCGTTGATGATATTAAGGAGCAAATCTCCGGAGCTATAGATTGCAACTAACTCCTCGTGTGCAGCTTTGCTAACCTTCTCATTTCGCATAAGGATCTCGGTAAGACCCAGTATAACATTCATGGGTGTTCTGATCTCGTGACTCATATTAGCGAGGAAAGATGATTTATATTGATTGGCGGCATCGGCTTCATTACGTTTGATCTCGATCTCGTGAATGCGGTCTTTTAGTGTAGCTACCATTGTATTTAGTGCATCTACAAGTTGCTCCAGTTCTATGTTTCTTTTTATATCCTCAATATTCACTTCCAGTGCTGCATCTAAATCGCCACCGGCTACGGCAGTTGCATAATCGGTCACCATGCCTATAGGTTTGGCGATCCTTTTACCCTGATTGCTTGCTATCAGAATAGTTACAGTGATTATTAGGAGCGAGCAAAAAATAACTATTAGTATTACTGTTAAAGTATCTCTGTTTTGTTGCGTCAGGCTATTAGAAATCGCCCACATACCAACGATGTTGTTGCTGTCCGGATCCATGATCGGCCATACCGCCACCATGTTCATTTCACCAAAAAGTTCATATCTGTCAACAACAGTCTCACCATTGTGCAGAACCCTGTTTACTATTTGCTCATTTGTAAGCACTGTACCAACGATCCGGTTTCCGTTTTCATCAATAAGGTTGGTCATATAACGTGTATCGCCATAGAAGATGGAGAAATTTAAATTTGTAAGTCTGTGTATGTTGTCAACATACGCTTCTGAACCGACATCTATACCTGTTATCAGTATGCCTGCAAAGGTACCATTTTTGTAAATTGGTGAAAAACTGCGTACTGAAAAAGGTACCAGAGCGTTTTCATCATAATAAACCCCCGACGACACCTCTCCACTGAGTGCTGCAGCCATCATCGGACGGTGGCTGATGTCATCCCCGGCTATATCTGAGTGACCTCTTGCCAGAACAACTCCGTTTGCATCTGTTATTATAACCACATCATACTCAAATTGCTGACGGAGTGTTTGTGCACGTTCAATAATACGGTCAATATCTTTCTCATATACTGCGTCTACCAACGAAGGCATTGCTGCAAGCGCTCTTATGGTTTTCTGCAGTTGATCTTCTTCTTCGTCCAGCATATTTGCAACAACAGATTGTACAGCATACATATCAGCTCGAACAGCCTGCGTAAGAAGTCTGCTCATCATGATCGTACTGATGCAGAGAATGATCACGCTTGATGCGATCACACCGACTACTGCTATAAGGATATATCTGCCTGAAATAGATAGTTTCATGATGTCTCACCTTTTCACTGGATTAATTATATTTGCCCTCCACCCACTCGTTGAGTAAGGTGCGGTCAATTTTTATGTTGTGCCTTGCATCTACCGGGAAGGACTTATGCATAAAGAATTTTTCGATCGGTTTTGTGTGCTCGTATTCGTCGCGGGTTTTTTCAAGTTCCGCAAGTAACTCCGAAGTCATTTTGGTGCTGCCGTCTTTTAGTTCAACAACTAATGAAGGGACTACTTTTCCTTCGATTTTAGGACCGATAAGTGCAGTCCTCTTAACATCCTTGATCCGGTTGAAGACAGTCTCGCATGGGGTGGAATACATCTTGACTCCCCCAAGATCAACAACATGAACCTTGCGTCCCCAAAACCATATGCGGTTTTCCTCGTCAATATAACCTACATCGCCGACTTTATGCCAAAGCCTTCCGTCTATCTGAAGCTTGCTTTCGCGTGTCGCTTCCACTTCGTTATAGTATTCTCTTGTTGTGGTGATTCCGGATACGATGATCTCATCCTCGTTATAAATCCTCACCTCGGCAGAAGAGACTGCCATTCCTACACATACCCCGGCACCCTTTAGGGTCAAATCCGCTGTATTTTCCATAATGTAGTTACCGGAGATGTTGGTGATAGGCAGGGATTCCGATGCTCCGTATGGTGTGTATGTGGAGCCGTTAGGTAGTATCTTTCCCCATTTTTCATGCATTTCCAACTCAACGGGAGCGCCAAACATCACAAGGCTCTTTAAGTGGGGTAGTTGTATGTTCTGCTCAATGCAATAATCTGCAACTTTATACCATAAAGCAGGTGAGCCTGCCGCAAATGTAGTTTTGTTATCTGCAAGATTCGAAACTATTGCAGCAGGGTCTGTTTTTTCGGGATAGGAGTGGTTCATTTCGGGGATATAAGATGTCAGCCCCATTGCCAGTGTAAAAAAAGAAAACAGAGAAAAACATGGACAATCTACGTCATCGGATGTCAAGGAATACATCTCCTGAAGAAGTCTGGTTTGCTCAATAAAGATTTTATGGGTATACACCACGCCTTTGGGCTTCCCGGTTCCGCCCGATGTGAATATAATGGCTGCCATCTCGTCTTCTGTGGCGTTGTACATTTCGTATGTGGTGCTTTCGCTCATTGAAGCTTTTCGTATTTTAGTACTGCTGAGCTTTATTTTAACGCCTGTAAAGGCACTACGGAATATCCGGGATAAAATGCTGACTTGTGGTATTGCAACCAACGCGTCCGGAGCAACTTCGCTGACTGCTCTTAGTACGCTTTTAAGTCCCATGCCGGGGTCGATGAAAATCGGGATGGCTCCAGCTTTGAAAAGCGCAAATGTCGTAGCTGTCAATTCTATTGATGGACGGATAAAAAGCGCTACTTTTGTTCCTTGCTTGATTCCTTTTCTTATGTAATAGTTTGCCAGTTTGTTTATAGTTTCGTCCATTTCTCTGAATGTCAAGCTTTCACTCTTATATACGATTGCTTTTTTATCCGGTAGCGATTTTGCTTGATTTTCAAGTAATGACGCAGTATTCATATCACGAACTCCTCGATTTCTTTTAGCACCTCATGGGGGACGTCTTCAAGTATGTAGTGACCGGCGTTTTCATATAATTTCGTCTTTGCATTAGGGAAGTAAATCTTCCATCGCTCATAGAAATGTTTGGTAAAGCAAAAGTCCCTTGCGCCCCAAAGTATCAAAATTTTGGCGTTGATCCCGGTCAGCTTGGATTCTATACTATCAAGAAGCTTCCTTGTTCTATGATCCTTTTCTATTGGTATATCTCGGAGGAATGTATAGATTCCTATTCTGTTTTCAAAAGTATCATAGGGCTCAAGGTATTTTTCTCGTATTTCCTTTGGGAGCTTTGTATGTGTTGCCATACGAGTTGCAGCTAATGCAAAAAGATTTAGGTGACGTACTAGAAACGATCCAAGGAAATTTCTGCAAATCTTGATCCTCCACGGTACTCTGGTATCAAAAAATGCCGACGAGTTTAGTACGACTATCTTCCTAACATTTTTTAGATGGTTCACTGTGTAACCAAATCCGATCGCCCCGCCCCAATCATGGACGATCAGCGTAATGTCCTTTAGCTCTAAATGCTCAATAAGTTTCTCAAGGTTATCGATATGAAAAGCAAGGGAGTAATCAACGTTTGCCGGTTTATCTGAAAGTCCCATGCCAATATGATCGGGAGCTATAACCCTGTATGTTTTTGAGAGGTTTTGTATGAGGTTTCTGTAATAAAATGACCATGTGGGATTGCCGTGCAGCATTAAAATTGGATCGCCTTTGCCTTGATCAATATAATGCATCCTTACTCCATTAATGTCGAAATATTTATCACAAAAATCCATAGCTTATTGATATCACAGGCGAGCTATATTGTCAAAGCATTTAATGCATATTTTTAACAATTTGTTCATTTTTTATATTTACATTATACATCTTTTCAAATACTCTTGACAGAGTATATAGAATATTATTATATTGTTATGAACTTCTCAAAATAATATGATCATAAGGATGGAAGTCGATGGCAAAAGTAACAGTAGAACTGAATGATAGATTACTGGAAGCTGCTGCCGGTTTGTTCAGAGAGAAAACCAAAAGTGAACTCATAACTATCGCTTTAGTTGAACTTGTCGATAAGTATGAGCAAAAGAATTTATATGACCTTTTTTACAGTGACGAGATTCTTATTTCAGAGAGTTACGACTATAAAGCAAAGCGCGGAGGTAGTTTAGAAGGTGGCGTGGATATCTTAGTTGATAGCGAAGAGAGCCTAAGTGATGGCGAGGGTAATTTAAGCGATGGTGCAGGTGATTTTGGTTATAGTGAGGGCGGCTTAAGCGGTAACGAAGCCGATTTTGGTTATAGCGAGGGCGGCTTTGGCGGTAACGAAAGTGATTTTGGTCATAGCGAGGGCGGCTTTGGCGGTAACGAAAGTGATTTTGGTCATAGCGAAACCGGTTTTAACGATAATGCAGTTGATTTTAGTTATGATGAAGCCGGTTTCAGCGATGAAGAAAATATTTAGATAATAGCGGAGGAAGTACAAATGATATTAGTTGATACATCTGTTATGATAGATAAGCTCCGAAAAGTAGAAAATGCAAAAACAGCCTTATTTGACCGCCACATATCAACATATAGGAAATTTGCAATTTCGGTATTTACATATCATGAGATTCTGCAAGGAGCGGAGTCTGATTCTGACTTTAAGCAGCTTTTCAAATATTTTTCAACTCAAAAAATCTATACATTGCCCAATACGGTAACAGCATATGCTGAGTCTGCAAAGTTATGTTTTGACATGCAGCAACAGGGCTTAACAAGTATCAAAACGATAGAAGCTCTAATTGCATATACTGCAATCCATTATAAAATTCCGCTATTACATAATGATGATATTTATGATCAAATCGCTGAGAAAAACCCGGGTTTGAAAATCCTGACTAAATAATCAAATAGAGTAAGCAAAGGTGCTGTAGCAAAGCGTAAATGTTGCTACAGCACCTTTAATGTTTCCTTTAGATTTTTTTGAAGTATGGAGTGTTGCATGGGGCGTCCCATAAACGAAGCATCTCGTTATCCATACGGGCTATGAACATTTGAAAACCGGCTTGTTCCTGTACAGTGAGAAGCTCGCCAACATAGTTTGCTACGATATCGATTTTCTTCTCTTTAAACAATTGCGCGCACTTACGGAAAATAATGAAGAGTTCCATGAGAGTTGTGGCACCAACGCTATTGAAAAA
>Ga0123356_10002879_pt1 | contig 18211 bp, 13 predicted proteins | sample TergutEmb28metaG_2_FD_92546 | JGI IMG/M metagenome (GOLD analysis project Ga0123356, IMG submission 92546) | Embiratermes neotenicus P3 segment gut microbial communities from Petit-Saut dam, French Guiana - Emb289 P3 | ecosystem: Host-associated > Arthropoda: Insects > Digestive system > Gut ...
GTTCATTTGAGCAACACAAAAAGGTTTTTTTAAATTAAATTTTTTTACTTTTTTAAAAATAATGGATTTCCCCCCCCCCCCCCCGTTTTTTTCTTATTTGTCAAGTAGCGGTTGACCCGTCGGCAAGCCGTCAAAAAATCGAAGGCGGTGTAATCAAGGGTATTTACGAACTTGGCACCGTCACACGAAACATTGATGATGTTCAATTCATCGACGCCGCCGGTAAATGGGTTGTGCCCGGTTTAATTGATATGCACACGCATTTCCGTGACCCGGGATTGACGCACAAAGAAGATATACAAACCGGCTTAACGGCTGCTGCACGTGGTGGTTTCACAAGCGTCGTCACAATGGGCAACACAAGCCCCGTTTGCGACAACGAGCAAATAATCAAGCACCAAATAAACCGGGCCAAAGAAGTAAAACTTGGTAAATTATATCCCGTAAGCACCGTAACAATGGGTATGCTTGGCAAGGAAGCCACCAACATCCACGACAACATAATCGCGGGAGCAATAGCATTCAGCGAAGACGGCAAATCAGTCGAAGACCCCGCAGTATTTAAACAATTTCTGCACCAAGCCGCACAATTCCAAGTCCCCGTGCTGGACCATTGCGACGACGTTCGGGGTGAAGCATACTATGCCGAACGTGATATTGAATTGGCTGGCTCTGTCGGTTCACGATTGCACATCCAACACGTATCTTTGGCGGACACGGTAAACGTTATAGCCGATGGCAAGAAAAAATACGGTAAATTAATAACCGCCGAAGCCGCACCGCACCATTTCGCATTAACGCGTCAAGACTACCTTGATTGGGGTGTAGACGCAAAAATGGCACCACCATTGGCAACCGAATCCGACCGTCAAGCAATCATCCGCGGACTTGCCGACGGAACAATTGATGCAATCGCAACCGACCATGCACCACATACTGCCGAAGAAAAAAAATCCGACAACCCACCCAACGGAATCATAGGTCTTGAAACCGCTTTGCCGCTTGCATTAACGCATTTGTATTATGCAGGTGAAGTAGACCGTATGCAATTAATCCGATTGATGTCCACCAACCCCGCGAATATCTTGGGTATTAAAGGCGGAACATTGGCACCTGGCTCGCCCGCGGACATCACGATAATTGACCCAAACATTGGCCACGTCGTCGATAAATATTCGTTCGCATCCAAATCCAAAAACCAACCATACCACGGGCGGTTTCTACGCGGTGAAGTCACCAAAACAATATGCGACGGGCGCACAATATTTGAAAAATAACCATTGACAAACGAGCACAACCGTGATATATTAAACACAATTATTCATTAATAAAGGAGAAAACAAAATGAAAAAACGCACCGCGATAATCACCGCCGCCGCAGCCGCCGCAGCATTCGCAATCGGTTGCATCAACAACCCAATGGCACCCCAAGAAACCCAAGACAACACCCCACAATTCCCAAACGACAACCCGACATACGTAATGCCGGACGGTGGGAAATTCAACACACAACAACCGGCAATCAACAACGACCCGTACGCCAATTGGATTCATATTGCGGATATTGAAGTCGCGGTCAGACGGGATGGAAGTTCCGAAATACTCGGCTTTTGCCCGATGTATTCCGAACGTGGTGATTTTCCTGGACCTATGCCAAAGGAGTATGTGATGATTGTTTTGCCAAACGGAGACAGAATTTTCCCGATTGCTGATGGTATGCGGTTGTGCAGAGAGGCTGCCTTTAATCTTATTTTTGATGAAGATCCAGGAGGATTATTTACTGTACGTAATTGTAAGCAATTGCCATCAAGCATCAAGCAACCAAACCGTACAATCCCACAAATGGGCGACAGATAATAAAAACACAAAACGCTTGACATAAAAATTTTATTTTAGCAAACTAAGCGGCATCAGCTCTCAAAGCACCCCAGCGGGGTGCTACGCTTAGTGGCCCCGCCTGTCCTCAGGCGGGGATAATAGAATGATAATATTGAATATTGAAATAATGATGCTGGATGGAATGATGATTTTTTTGGATTTTTGATTTTTTGGGATTTTCTGATTCCAATCTCCAATCTCCAATCCAATTCTCCAATTCTCTAATCTCTAATCCAATTCCCCAATCTCCTATTCCAATATCTCCTGTCCCCCCGCCTGAGGACAGGCGGGGCAACAAAGCGTAGCACCCCGTTGGGGTGCTTTGGGCGGGGGAATTATATTGGTGGGAATTAATAGATTTTTCTTGCGTCTATTGCAAAAAAAATGTATGTTATTAATATGATTTGAAATGTTTGTATCTCCTTGTTATTTTGGTTTTAGTTGTACTCTTCAATTTTTCTCTTTCAAAAATTTTCTAATTCTCATTTGTATTTTAAATAATTTCTCAATAACAAAGAGGATATTATTATGTCATCAACTTACACGCGAATCCAAATTCAGGCTGTGTTTGCTGTGAAATACAGAGAGACAAAAATTGATAAAATTTGGCGAAACCGGTTATATGAATATATCATTGCCATAATACAAAACCGCGGCCATAAGGCGCTCGCGGTAGGCGGTGTAGAAGACCATATTCATATTTTTTTCGGATTCCGGCCAAAGCAATCGTTATCATCCCTAATGTTAGAGATAAAGCGTGATTCATCGAAATGGATAAATCAAAATGGATTTGTAAAGGGCAGATTCGAATGGCAAAACGGCTATGGAGCGTTCTCCTACAGCAAATCGCACACACACAATGTGGTCAGATACATCAACAATCAAGAAAGACACCATGCAAAAAAAACATTTTTGGATGAATACAAAAAAATATTAAACAATTTGGGCATTAGATATGATGAACAATATATGCTGAAATGATATTTTCCCAATTCCAATTTCACAATCTCTATTTCCCCCATCTCCAATTCTCCAATCTCCCCGCCTGAGGACAGGCGGGGCAAAAAAGCGTAGCACCCCGCTGGGGTGCTTTGGGCATAGTTGGTTGTATTGAAGAGGCGCTTGATTCTCTTTAGAAGTATTTCTATGGCAATCTCTTAATAGCTGTTAAATATCTCTTTTTAGATAATGACCCGTGCATTACAACTGGATTTATATAGGAATCAGCGGGAAAAATAGCCAAAAAAGGTACGCTTCTTGACCCCAAATGATGCAGCAGGCTTTCTGCCTGAGGATTCTTATTAGTGATGTCTGCGGTAAAAAGCGCTACGTTTTTACCGTTATGAAGCTCAATCGCGGCTTGACTGTTTAAAACTGCACTTTTGTTGACCTGACAGCTGCTGCACCATGAGGCTGTGAAGTTCACTACTGCGCTTTGTCCTTGTGCGTGAGCGTTTTTTAATGCTTCCGGTGAGAATGGAATCCATACTGTTTCATTTATGTCTGATGAAAATGGCGATGATGGTTTTACCGGCAAAAATATCACCGAGAAAGCTGTTCCCATCAACAACAACGCGATTGACAGGCATGACACAGTAATGCGTTTTGATAAAGATACCCCAAACGGCGCAAACCGTTTGTTTACACTTGCGGCGCATAAAATAGCAAGACAGATTCCAATTGTCATTGTGATAAGCCGCATATCAAGGCTTCTCATAAGATAGACCGCAAAAATCAACAGTAAAAATCCCATGAAGCGTTTGAAATCTTCCATCCACCTGCCCGGTTTCGGAAGTAAATTAAGCAGACGGCGGCTTGATGACAAAAGAATATACGGAACAGCCATACCCGCACCCATCACCGTAAATAAAACAAAAATTGTAAGCGGCTTTTGCAAAAGCGCCCATGCAAGAAGCGCCCCAAGAAACGGCCCGCCGCAGGGTGTGGCAAGTACAGTAGCAATCATCCCCTTAAAAAAATCACCGCCAAGTCCGCTCCCGGCCTTTCGCCCTGCATTTGCAGCGCCGGAAGGTACCATAAATGTATATAAATCAAACATTCCTAAGCTAAACAGAAAGATAAGGGCGATTATCACTACCATTATGTATGGATTTTGAAACTGCTGACCCCACGAAAATCCCGCAAACGCGGCAAAGCCGGCAAGCAGCATAAACACACTGACAATTCCGCCCGCAAAAAACAGACTGCTTAAAAAAGCGCGGCGCCGCGACTCTCCCGCTCCCTGAACAAAAGAGATTGCCCTTATCCCAAGCATTGGGAAAACGCATGGTGTGATGTTGAGGGCAAGTCCGGCAATAAGAGCGATTAAAACCGCTGTAAGCAAATTATACTCTTTTTTACTTTGAAGCGGGGAATAATCCCAAATCAAATTTTCTTCTGAGGATAACGGGTAATCGTCTGATAATGATAAATCATTATCTTTTTCAAGCGATGAGAGTCCTTCAAGATTTAGATTTAACCCTGTGCTGCCCAAAGATTCAAAGGACGGGAAGGACGGCAAACTAAGATTAATGCCTGATAAAAATTCCATTGGTTCTGATTTTTCATAACGGGTCTGCCAGTTGGATGCGCCTGTAAATGTAAGAAGAGATGAGTTTTGCGTATCGCCGGCATCGTCAATGTATAAATAAAAGTCAGCCTGCTTTTTGATGGGGACGCACATCGTTTTACAAATCAGCGCGTCTATCTCAATTTCAGATTTTATTGAATCGCCGGAAAAATCCTTCGATAAAACGCCTTTCATAAAGAAGAACGCTTTTGATTGATACGCCCACACCCAATCCCCGACAGGGGGATTAAACCTTTTGGCCGCGCTCTTTCTTGCTTCAATCCATTCGATGTCTTTATTAAGACCGGCTGTAAGTTTCAGCGGTTTTCCAATCCCCGGCCCCAAAGGATTACCGTACAGGTGGAAGCCTTGGGGAATGGAGACCTCAATCCCAACAGCCACAGTGTCGCCGCCGGTATACTGCGCTTTGCCGGGCTGGAAGCTAAGTTCCAAATCCTGACTGAAAGCTGCTGCCGCAAAAGATAAGATTAAGATGAAAAATTTCATATTCGCAAAATTAACTAAAAAATTCGCACTGTTGATGGATAATATTTATATTATATAGACTACGATTAATATTTTGACCATACGCCACCCCCGGATTAAAACCCGGAGCTATAGATACGCGCCAAAAACACGGCGCGAGCGTCCCTGCAAGGACGCGGAAAAAGAAGGTGAATGTACAATATTAATCAGTACCTTAATATATAAAATTACTATATGAGCTTTAATAAAATCATTATAATATGCAATCTAACTAAAATTTTAACAATAATCTAACTAAGAGGGCCTTACACTATGAAGTACGGTAATTTTAAAGATGAAGAACGGGAATATGTTATTACTAACCCCAAAACGCCTGTAAAATGGATCAATTACATCGGAACGCTTGCATTCGGCGGATTTGTTGACCACACCGGCGGCGCGCTTATCTGCAAAGGCGACCCCTCAATTAACCGCATGACAAAGTACATCCAGCAGATGCCGTCCTGTGAATTCAAGGGCGAAACGCTTTATGTAAGGGTAAAACGGGGTAACACTTATAAGGTTTTCTCGCCGTTTTTTGTCCCTACATTAGACAGTTACGATAAATTTGAATGCCGCGTCGGCCTTGGATACAACAAAATCGTTTCTGAATTTTACGGCGTTAAAACTGAGTGTACGATTTTTATTCCTCAAAATGCTGAGGTTGAGATTCGGGATATACGCATAACAAATATCTCTAATGAAAATTTGGAAATTGACGTTATACCTGTGGTTGAATACACCCACTTTGACGCTGTAAAACAGTTCACAAACGCAGACTGGGTTCCCCAAACCATGCAGTCGCGCAAGTTTGAAAACGGCGACGGTATGAAAACGCTCATTCAATACGCGTTTATGAATAGAGACACTAAAGTCAACTATTTTACATCGAACTTCCCAGCCGCATCTTTTGAGACCGACCGCAAGATATTTTTGGGAGATAACGAATACGGCACATGGGCTGCGCCTCTTGCGCTTCAAAAGGATGAACTCTCAAATACCGAAGCGCACCGCGGCGACAATATCGCTGCGCTCATGCACCATCTCGGAGTTTTAAAACCTTACGAAACGAAAAGAATCATCACACAGCTGGGACAGGAAGCAAGCTTTGCGGCAGCGCAAGGCTCAATAGAAAAATTCCGTAAAGAGGAAACTATCGATAAAGAGTTCAAAGCTCTTGCTGATTTTTGGGTGAAGTTTCTTGATACAATGCAGGTTGAAACACCTGACCCCGCGTTTAACAGCATGGTGAACGTACACAACCCGCGCCAGTGCTTCATTACATATTACTGGTCACGCTATCTTTCATATTACCAGCTTGGTATGGGTACGCGCGGGCTTGGATTCCGCGACAGCTCTCAGGATGTTATGGGAGTAGTCAGCCACATGCCGGAAAAATCTAAAGAACTCATTGTAAAGCTGCTCTCTGTTCAAAACGCAAACGGCAGCGCAATGCACCAGTTTAACCCTTTGAGCATGGAAGCCACAAACGGCGACGCCCATGAAATACCCGACCGACCGCAGTATTACGGCGACGACCATCTGTGGATTGTACTTGCTGTAAGCGCATACATAAAAGAGACTGGAGACACAGCGTTTTTTAATGAGTCTATACCATATTATGAAAAAGGCAAAGACGGCAAACCGGTAGAGTCCGCCTCTGTTTATGACCATCTTACACGTTCGCTTAACTTTACTAAAAACAACATGGGCGCTCATGGATTGCCGCTTCTGGGGTTTGCGGACTGGAATGACTGCGTTAATCTGCCGACAGGCGCGGAATCGATGTTTAACGCCTGTTTATACAGCCGCGCTCTTTTGGAGATGATTGACCTTGAAGAATTTTTGGGTAACAAGGATAAGGTTGAGGCTTACAAGGCGGACCATGCCCTTATGAAGAAAAATCTTAATGAGCAGGCGTGGGACGGCGAGTGGTACGTGCGTTACTACGAAGCGAACGGCACGCCTCTTGGGTCAAGCAAAAACAGTCACGGGCAGATTTATCTTAACGGTCAGTCATGGCCTGTATTTTCAGAACTTGCGACTCCTGAGCGTGGCCGTCAGGCGCTTGACAGTGCGCGCAAAAAACTCAATACGTCAAAGGGTCTCAAGCTCTCAGCGCCCGGCTTTAACGGTTTTGACCCGACAAAGGGCGGTATTACAACCTATCCGCCGGGAGCAAAAGAGAACGGCGGAATATTCCTGCACACTAACCCCTGGATGATGATCGCTGAGGCGATGATGGGTAACGGTGAGCGCGCTTATGAATATTATAATCAGATAAACCCCGCCGCCAAGAATGACATTATTGACGAATACGAGTGCGAACCTTATGTTTATCCTCAGAACATTCTGGGCGATGAGCATCCGCAGTTCGGGCTTGCGCGCAACAGCTGGCTCTCAGGAACTTCTTCATGGACTTTTCAGGCGGCATGCAGATACATTCTTGGACTGCGGGCGCAGATGGACGGGCTTCTTGTTGACCCATGTATCCCCGCAGGCTGGGAGCGTTTCTCAGTAGAGCGCACGTTCCGCGGATGCCGGTATTCCATACAGGTGGAAAACCCGTCGGGCGTATGCAAAGGTGTAAAATCTATATCTGTGGATGGGAAAACTATTGACAAACCGGTAATTCCAATTTTTACTGACGGTAAGAAGCACGAAGTAAAAGTTGTGATGGGATAAATTAAAATAGTATTATTGTATAAGTACCCAATCAAAATAGTTGTCAGTTATCAGTTTAAAAGAAATATGCGCGGGCATGATTGTTTTAGCTGAAAACTGACAGTGTACATCTTTTCACGGGAACACTTACATAATGCCTCATTCATCGGCGCGTAAAAAGAATATATGCCTGCTCCTTGAGGGTTTTGCCGGGATGTACTACTCCAATTTGTGGCCGGGAGTGGTTGACGGCGCTAAAGAGCATGGGTGCAATCTAATCTGTTACGCCGGTGGGTCTTTGCGCCTGTCGCCGCAAAACCCTTATGAGGGTCAGCGTAATATTATTTATAATCACATCGACAAAAAAAACATTGACGGTCTGATTGTTTCAGGAACCCTCAAAAATTTTATCTCCGACAGAGAGTTCGCCCTGTTCATGGAGCAGTTTCAGGGGCTTCCTGTTGTAACGCTCACTCCTGCGCTTGAGAACATTCCCTCTATACTCATTGACAACGAATCGGGGATGAAAAGTCTCATATCGCACCTCATGCAGGAGCACGGTTACCGCAAAATTGGTTATATAGGCGGCCCAAAAGGTAATGTTGACGCCGACCAGAGGCTTGAGCTCTTTCGTAAGTATATTGCGGAATACGGCCTTGAAGGCGGAGAAGACCGTATCACCGCGGGAGATTTCACGAGAGACGGCGGCTACCGGGCGGTACTTGAACTGCTCAGCAAAAATTTGAAATTTGACGCGCTTATAACCGCAAACGATGAAACCGCTCTGGGCGCAATAGCTGCGCTTCAGGAGAGCGGCATAGGCGTACCGGAAGAAGTAGCGGTCACCGGATTTGACGGAATAGAGGAGAGCGAACTTATCACTCCGCCCTTAACCACTATCCGCCAGCCTATTTATGAAATCGGACGCTCCGCCGTAGGACTTCTTGTATCTAAAATCAAGGGCGAAGAGGTTCCCCTGCGTACAGTGCTCAGCGCACAGCTTGTAGTACGCCAGTCCTGCGGCTGCTTTATTAATCCTGAACACAGCTTGGGTCAGCGCAAAATATCTATTGACCTTAGCAGTGCAGACACAGCGCAGCTTAAAGATGAACTTGCCGCTGTCCTTATTTCTTTTATTGAACAGGAGATTACCGCTAATCCTGATATTGATGATATAAAAGAGCTCGCTTCATCATTCTTTGACGAGATAGAGGGAGAGAGAAACGCTGCGTTTCTTCCAGCTCTTAACAGCATAGTACGCAGTGTGGTGTTTAACAAAGGTGATATTTTACAATGGCGGAAAATTCTTGTCATAATACGTAATTTCACCCTCAAGTTTAACGAAACCAAGTTGCTGACCGCAAACTCTCTGCTTCACGAAGGGTATAACCTGTTCAGTGACGCGGCAGTGAGAGTGCAAGGCCATAAACGGCTTTTAGTGGAGCAGAAAGCTGCGCTCATGCGCCGCGCCGGACACTCAATAGCAAATACTTTTGACTTTCCCGGTCTTTCTCAGGCTATAGCTCAGGTATTTCCAAATATCGGCTTAAATGATTTCTATCTGTCGCTCTACGATAAGTCAACTAAGACATTTATCAACTCAAGACCTGTTTTTTCATTGCAGCGCGGAAAAAAGAGTACCTGCCCGGATCAGTTTTTCCCTACAAACGAACTTGTCTCAGGCGGTATAAAACAAAGCGCTGAACCTTACCAGATGGTAGTACAGCCTCTCTTCTTTAAAAATGAACAGCTTGGGATGGCGGTGTTTAAAAACGGTCCGCTTGAGGGCTATATCTATGAAATTCTCAGAGAACACTTAAGCGGTGCGCTTCAGGGCGCGCTTCTTATGAAAAAAGTTCAGGAACAGGCTTTAACCCTTGAACATCAAAACCAGCAGTTACAAAAACTCCGGGAGCAGGAGCACGCCTACATTGAAGCGGTAAAGCGGGAGCTTGAAATCGGCAGAAACATTCAGGCCAGTTTTCTGCCTGAGACCATGCCCAAAACACCGGGCTGGGAATCCTGCGCGCTGTTTACTCCTGCGCGGGAGGTTTCGGGTGATTTCTATGACGCGTTTTTGCTTGATGATAACAGAGCCGCATTTTTAATCGCCGATGTTTCCGGCAAGGATGTAGGCGCCGCGCTTTTTATGTCTCTTATCCGAAGCCTCATGCGCGCTTTCTCCGAACAGTCTCAGGATAAGGGCGACGACCCGCTTGACGCGATAAGACTGACAAACAGTTATGTAGTAAACCACCACCACACAGGCAACAGCCGCTTTATGTACGCTACCATGTTCTTTGCAGTGGCTGATCTTGAGAAGGGTGAGCTTACATATATAAATGCAGGCCATAACCCGCCGGCGCTTCTGCGGTCTGAGGGTAAAATAATAAAATGGTTGGAACCCACAGGGCCCGCTATCGGCATAGCTGAAGGAATTGAATTCCGTAAATGTACGCTGCCGCTCAACCACGGCGAGATGCTTGTACTTTACACCGACGGAGTTCTTGAGGCAAAGAATGAGAAAAGTGAATTCTTTTCAAAACAGCGGTTCATGCAATACCTGGAGAAGCCGTATACTTCGGCTCAGGAAGTAGTAGACCGTGTACGCGACGCGCTAAAGGAACACGGAGCAGGCGCTGTACCTTATGATGACGTTACTATGATGAGTATACTTAGGAAATAATTATGCCGTCACTTGTTGATGCTTCTAAATCTTCGCTTCTTACCCTTGAAATTGTTTTCAATTTGAAGGTGCGTGACGTTATGGCTACAAACCTGATAACGGCAGCGCGTGTTGATACTATGCGCCATATCCAAAACCTTATGAAAGAGCACCGCATAAGCGGCGTTCCTATTGCTGAAAACGGACGGCTTTTCGGCCTTGTGAGCGTTGACAATATTCTGCGCGCTCTTGATTTTGGTTTTATTGGAGATACGGCTGAAGGGCGAATGACCAGAAACCTGATTGTACTTGAAGACAATATGCCGCTCTCATTTGCCATGACATGGTTTGAACGCTACAGGGTAGGCCGTTTTCCCGTACTTGATAAAGATGAAAAACTTGTAGGAATTGTCACGTCAGGCGACGTAATGTCAAAAATCCTCTTTGAAATGAACAGTGCGGTTAACAAGTTAGAAGAGGGGGGAGAGCAGCAGGCGGCAGCGGCCTCACAGTCAAACACCGGCGGACGCTATTTCAGAGAGTTCCGCATTAAAAAATTTGATTTTGAAACAGGCGGTACCGCCTCAAGCGAAATCCGCCGTGTACTCAAGGAGCGCGGCTACAATCCAAAACTCATACGCCGCGCAGCCATAGCAAGCTATGAGCTTGAGATAAACCTTGTTGCGCACTCCGACGGCGGAAGACTCTCCTGTATAATAGACGATGACCGTATAGAAATCACAGCAAAAGACAGCGGCCCCGGAATACCGGATGTAGAGCAGGCGATGGTAGAGGGATTTTCAACCGCCACAGACTGGATTAGAAGTCTTGGATTCGGAGCGGGCCTTGGGCTGCCAAATGTAAAGCGGGCGTCAGACACTTTTGATATCCGCTCTCAAATGGGTCTTGGCACGATAGTCAAATCGATAATAAATTTAACTGATAGTGAGTAGAACTTAGAGCTTAGAACTTAGATAAAGCAGGAATTGCCGGAGCGAATCTTACTCGTCCATACATACAATAGGTTGTTTCTTTTTCTAAGTTCTATCTTTTCAAAGGGAGTAATACCATGAAAGCAAAAGAACTCGCGGCCGCTCTTAGCCTTGAAACCATCTCCTCTGCAGGTGATGATAACGAGATAAGCATTGGCTATACGTCTGATCTTCTCAGTGATGTTATGGCCAACGCTAAAGACGGCAATGTGCTTATAACCATACAGGCGCATCTCAACACGGTAGCGGTAGCGGCGCACACAGGAGCAGGCGCGGTTATAATCTGCAGCAGCCGTCCTATTGGCGATGATATGAAAGAAGCTGCGGCAAAAGAGCAGATTGCGCTCTTTAGAACCGAAAAAGACCAGTTTACAACTTCGCATTTGGTATATAGTCAACTCAATAAAGCCGTTTAATGCTGTACAGGGCGGATTTACATATTCACTCCTGCCTCTCTCCCTGCGGTTCGCTTGACATGTCGCCGCTATCAATAGTAAAGGCGGCTGTTGAGCGGGATGTAAACGCTCTTGCTCTCACAGACCATAACAGCGCCGGTAACTGCGCGGCAATGGCTAAATTATGCCGTGACCATGATATTCTGTTTTTTCCCGGACTCGAGGTAACTACATCTGAAGAAGCGCACGTCCTTTGTCTTTTCGGTGAAGTAGAAGCGGCGGCGGAACTTGACAGAATTATTTATGACAGTTTACCGGAAATAAAAAATGTACCGGAAAAATTCGGTGACCAGGTATTTGTCAATGAGAATGATGAAGTTGAAGGTTTTGAAGAGAAATACCTGGGGATGGCAAGTTCGTATTCAATTGACCAGCTTAGAGATAAAGTGACGGCGCTCGGCGGACTGTTTATAGCTTCTCATGTTGACAAACCTGTTTTCAGCGTAATATCGCAGCTTGGTTTTTTAAGCGGTTTTTTTTCTGCGGTAGAGATATCCGCTCACGGCGCAAAGCGTGAAGACGCACTTTCTCTTGCCGGCGCTTACACGGCTGTAAGCGCCTCAGACTCCCATTATCTGCACACCATAGCAAACACCTGCGTGCAGTTTGAACTGCCTTCGCCCTCAATTGAAGAGTACAGGCTCGTTTTGGAACGTAAACAGGTAAAAATTATCACTGGGAATTGACAGTTTGCCTGAGGATTTGTACGGTCTCTATTTAATTGATAGAGACCGTATCAGCTATGAAAGATTATCTTGAAGACTTCTTCTTTGCAACTTTCTTCTTTGCCGGAGCTGGAGCAGCAACCTTTACAGCAACCTTTACAGCAGGCTTGGCAGCAGGCGCCGGTGCGCTCTTCTTTACTTGCGCTGCAGGAGCAGCGCTCTTTTTTGCCGGAACAGCAGTTTTAGCTTTAGCGGCATTCTTCTTTTCAATCTGAGCAGTTACCTCTTTTGCTGCCTGATAGTAATCACTGTCAGAATTGCCCGGTAAACCTTTACGCGTACGCTCCTCATAGATTGCGTAAGCTTTCTCGTTAATCATCTGCTCTACAGATTTCATTCACCTCTCCTTTAGTGTGATTGAATGTTTTAAGCATTGCTATTTCAAATACGTATTATTCGCAAATTATAAATTATTCTCAAATATAAATTATGTGTCAACGGCCTTACAAATAAAATTATTGAACAGCGGTTAGTTATTCACTAAGAGAGTCATGTCATTTAGTATATTTTCAGTAATATTTTTTTGACAGTTTTAATATCAGCTTCGAGAGAATTGTGTCTTTAAACAAAATTAATACAAATATTGCGGAAGAAGGAAAACGCGAATACGCGAACTCTGAACCGCGCTCGTTTGACGAGATGGTAAGAGGCGCTATTGCGTTTTGTGAACCGCTGGGCGTTGAGTTTACCCCTTACCGCAATCAACTCTCAGAGCTTAAGACAAGACTCTCAAAAGGCCGGCTGCATTTCGCTGTTCTGGGCCAGTTCAACCGCGGAAAAAGCACCTTTATTAACGCGCTTCTTGGAATGAAAACGCTGCCCACATCCGTACTGCCGCTTACCTCTGTACCAACCATAATTGAATACGGCGCAAAACTGAGCTGCCGGGTAAGATTCCTTAATGGAAAAGAAGACCTTGCCGTAAATGACTGCGCAGAGCGTATAGAAAACACATTGAGGCAGTTTGTCGCAGAAGAGAGCAATCCTCAAAACCGCTTTGGGGTAAAAGATGTGATTGTCACCTGCGCCAGTCCTCTGCTCAGTAACGGAACTGTACTCATTGACACACCGGGATTTGGTTCCACGCACTTGCACAATACGCAAACTACACTTGACCTTTTAGCGGAATGCGACGCCGCGCTGTTTTTGCTCTCTGCCGACCCGCCCATGACGCAAACTGAGATGGAGTTTTTACGGCAGGTAAAAACTCATGTCCCCAAACTCTTCTTTGCGCTGAACAAAGTTGACCTTCTTACTGAAGACGGGCTTGAGGAAGTTGATACTTTCATAAAAAAAATTTTGAACCGTGAACTTGAGACCGGCAATGACCTCACACTGTTTCATACAAGCGCAAGAATTGCGCTGCAAGCTGCCGCGCAGGATTTAAAAGATGAAAACTGGGCTAAAAGCGGTATTGAAGAGTTAAAAAAAACCGTACTGGATTTTATGATTCGTGAAAAATACTTTACGCTCTCAGAAGCGCTAAGCGATAAATATAAAGAAACTACCTGCACGGTTAAAGCGATTTTAGAAAAAAAGTTAGACGAAAAAATCACCCCGCTTGAGAACGCGCAGCAGGTACTGGCTGCGCTGCTTGAAGATGTTCAGGCAATCAGCCGTGAACAGGAATGTGTGATGAAAGCGTGCTCAGAAAAAAAGAACGAATTGAAAGGGCATGTAAACAACTGGAAAAATGAGCATCTGAAAGCTCACATACTGTCAATAGAAAAAGTCCTTGAACTGCTCCTGAACGGCACATATTTCCCGGACGAAGCGGCAAGCGTCGCCGCAACTGTTCTCCCCAAACAAGCCTGTGATTTAGGAATACAGTTACTTGGCGCTCTTGTTGACTCCGCAAACCGGACAATACGCGGTCTCATCATAAACCATACAGAAACCCTGTCTCATTTACAAGCGCAGGTTTCGTCTGAAAATGAAGAGACGCCGTCATCCGAAAAGCTGATATCACAGTCAGAAATCTCAGCAGGAAATCTGCACACCGTTTTTGACTCAACCCCATTCCCGGCTCCTGCGCCTCAAATGCGTGACGTCTTCCGCAAGAAAGCGCAGCGCTTTCAATCAATTGAAGAGCACTACAAACCGCTGTGTGAACAGCGGGTAACGCAGGATATTGACAAAGCGGTTCAATATGCTAACAATATTATAGAAACCGCATGGGAGAATTTACAGAAAAATCTCAGCGCCCCCTACCAAAAACTTATAGATTCGGCAAAACTTCTTCACTCATTAAAGCAGAGTCAATTTGAGAAAGACCGTGAAGAGGTGAAAGATGAGATTACATTCCTCAAAACGAAGCTCAATGAGATAATTCTTATTTTGTAATTGATATCAAATGCCCCCGCAGGGGCGGCCCTGCGGGGACAAAATCAATACAACGTATCAACCCACAAACTCATTTAACTGCGCGCTGATCGCATCAATTTTTCCAGATACAACTTTCATCGCCTTGTCAAGCTCCATCCCCTGTTCTGAGCGGCAGGAAGCGTAGAACTTTACCTTTGGCTCTGTGCCTGAGGGTCTTGCGGTGACAACGCTCTTATCTTCAAGAATAAACTGAAGAACGTTTGATGATGGAAGGTCAATATCTTTTTCCCGTGAACCTGAAGCCGGGCTAAACGTTGTGCCGTTCCCGTAATCTTTTACAGCTATTACTTTTTGACCGGCGAATGTTGAAGGCGGATTATTTCTCAGCTTCTCCATAAGCTCTTTCATGGTCTTAAGTCCGCTTTCGCCCTTAAACGTTTTTGAGATGAGAGTCTCCTGAAAGTAACCGTGCTTTTTCCATATAGCGCGCAGCTGGTCAAGAAGCGTACGGCCAAAAGTTGAGTGATACAGCGCCATTTCTGCGGTCATTGTGGCGGCTGATACTGCGTCTTTATCTCTTACTTCTGTGTTGACAAGATACCCATAGCTCTCCTCACCGCCTACTATGTAGGAAGGGCCGTCTTTCTGAGATTCAAACTCGCGGATTTTTTCGCCGATGTATTTAAATCCTGTGAGAGTATCATAACAAACAGCGCCGTACTCCTCCGCTATGAGACGCTGGAGCTCTGTGGTGACAATGGTCTTAATAAAAGCAGGCTTTGCCGGCATCGTTCCCATCTCTTTACGGCTGCTGAAGATATAATCCGCAAGAAGAGCTCCCAACTGGTTTCCGGTGATAAGCACAAATTCGCCTTTGTCAGGAGCAGCAACGCCCATGCGGTCTGCGTCCGGGTCGGTTCCGATTATTAAATCTGCGCCCACTTTTTTACCAAGCGCGAGCGCGAGTTTCATCGCTGAAGCTTCTTCAGGATTTGGATACTCAACAGTTGGAAAATTGCCGTCCGGCGCTTTCTGCTCCTCAACAAAAATTACCTCTATACCCATACCCTTAAGCGCGCTCTCCACAGGCATGGTTCCGGTACCGTGAAGCGGAGTGTAAACAACCTTCAAATCTTTACCCTTACTTCGCACAAGCTCAGGCCGTATCGAACAGTTTTTCACCATCTCTATAAACGGCTCGTCAACCTCTTTATCTATCATGACAAGACGGCCTGAGGAGAGGGCTTCTTCCTTATCCATCGCTTTAACCGCGTCACCCACAGCCATCACCTCGGAAATAATCGCTTTGTCATGAGGCGCGACAACCTGAGCGCCGTCATTCCAATACACTTTGTAGCCATTATACTCCGGCGGATTATGGCTTGCGGTAACTACTATGCCTGCTGTCGCTCCAAGTTTTCTTACGGCAAATGATAACTCAGGGGTGGGACGGAGTTCAGTAAACAGATATGTTTTGATTCCGCTTGCGCATAAAACAAGCGCAGCCTGTAAAGCGAATAAATCGGAAAAATTGCGGGAGTCATAAGCTATAACAGCAGACGCGCCGCTCGGCACAGCTTTCACAATATAATTGGCAAGACCCTGAGTCGCCCGCCGTACAGTAAAAGGGTTCATACGGTTATAACCGCCGCCAATAACTCCGCGCAAGCCGCCGGTTCCAAAATCGAGGTCTTTGAAAAACCGGTCGTTGAGTTCATTCCACTCCTGCGTCTTTAGAAGATTTTCTATTTGACTTCTGAAGAATGGATCCAGTTCAAACTTTATATAGTCCTGGGCTTTTTTTGTCAACATCTGTGTGTCCATAGTGAGATATCTCCCTGAAATGATTGAATGCGGAATTTTATAACTATACCATAACTAATATAAGAGATTTTTTCATTTCCCGCAACTGGTTTGTCGATTTTTACGCACACCGTAACGGCATTTTGTATTTTTTTAAGATTATGAAAACAAAATGCAAAAAATATACAATAATGAACAGTGTGCGTCTTTTTGCACACTGGATTCCTTACATTTAAGGTAAGATACCGATAATTACACTTCGGCTCTCACCATTAATTATAACTCATTAAGATACAACAACTTAGGCAGTCTTTTGTTTTACTTACACAATATGCAAAACGTAGTCAAGATAGCATCGTTTTACGATTTTTTATAACGTTCTGCACAAGTTATAGTGACAATTATTAGTGACACTATGCTTGACAATTGCGTAAGCAAATAAGACCTCATTTTTTGAATTATGTTGAACTGTGTTTAATTAGTTAAAACTTGATACTGCGAGCTGATCGGCGGCCATCACTGAGGTAGTAAACTTTAATCATCGTAGTATCTTTCCAACCCGCGACACTTGCAACATCGCGTTCGGTGTTGCCAGCCATTAGAAGTTTTGTAACCGCCCAATGACGTATGTCGTGAATTCGATAATCCTCGATTCCCGCTTTGCTGCAACAATCTACCCATGCGTATCTTAAACAATTAAGCGGTCGGTATTTCTTAGGCTCGAACTCCTGATAAAAAAGCCACGGACAGTCTACTGGAATATTATTGAAATAATCAAGCATATTATCCGGCACTGGCTTGTATATCGGTATCCCTGCTTTAGAATCAGGAATATAGATATTCTTTTCAATCGGGTCATACTGCTCTCTCTTCGCGCTCACTAATTCCATTTTTCTGCATGGAACCATAGCCATATACTCTACTATAGGTAAAATATCCGGCCTGTGTTCACGAATCGTGTTTATAAGTCTCTGCCACTCTTCATCCGTTAGAACCCTGTCTCTTGGCTTTACCCTAAACGTAGGAAACTTAACCTGCGTAATAGGATTTTTCGACAGGATTTCAAGATTTACCGCATGTTGAAAAACGGCGCGGACAACAGCCTTATGCCGATTAATAGAACCCGGCGTATGCGGTGTACCCCGAACGGTTGGAGTATGAGCAAGGTTTTGACAGAAAACCGCGAAATGGTCAGCAAAACTCTCTAATCTGAGATGGCCAAGTTGACGGCCAACTAATTCAACCATTTGTCTGTAACCAAGAGAACAGCGTCCACGACTCTCAATTTTTTGCAGATACATCGCAATGAGGTCTTTAAATGTGCTTGCCTGTTGTTGTGTTGTTAAAGAGCAACGGGCTTTAAGCTCTTTTAAAAGCTCTGCTTCCCGAATGGTCGCTTCGGCTCTTGTGCCTTTGAAAGTCTCCTGTTTTCCAACCGGATAACCTTTCATTTTATCAAGCACAGAAACTTTAATACGCCATTTATTAGTACCTAAATTTTTTGGTGCCATAAGAATAAACCCTTTCTTATATGGCACCCCGTACAATTAAAAAATAATGCACGGGGCGCAAGTTAATCAATCAATCAATAATACTTCTACCGGAAGCGA
>Ga0123356_10002880_pt1 | contig 18210 bp, 16 predicted proteins | sample TergutEmb28metaG_2_FD_92546 | JGI IMG/M metagenome (GOLD analysis project Ga0123356, IMG submission 92546) | Embiratermes neotenicus P3 segment gut microbial communities from Petit-Saut dam, French Guiana - Emb289 P3 | ecosystem: Host-associated > Arthropoda: Insects > Digestive system > Gut ...
CATCGCGCCGCCCTCGTTCGAGGCGCTGCGCGCGCGGCTGCTCGGGCGGGGGACCGACGACGCGGCGGAGGTCGAGCGGCGCCTGGCGGTGGCGCGCGAGGAGCTCCACGCCCAGCCGGAGTTCGCGCACGTGATCGTCAACGACCAGCTCGAGCAGGCACTCGCGCAGCTGGTCGCGCTCGTCGAGCGCGAGCCCGAGTCCGAGCCCGAGTCCGAGTCCGACGCGCAGCGTCAAGGCCACTACACTCACGGGCAGCGATGAAAGGCAAGCTCACTTGATCTCTCCCCGTATCGACAACCTGCTGGAGCACGTCGACTCCAACTACGCCAGCGTGCTGGTCGCCGCCAAGCGCGCGCGCCAGATCAACAGCTACTACCACAACCTCGGCGAGGGCGCGTTCGACGAATTCCCGCCCCCCATGATCGAGACCAGCTCCAAGAACTACCTCACGATCGCGCTCGAGGAAGTGGCCGCGGGCAAGATCAAGTACCACTACCGCTGACGGGCCGGCGGCCCGGGGGGGGCTACGGGCTCGGTCGAGCAGCGGCCGTTACGTGTTTTGTTTTGAGGATTCGTTCCGCGCGGAACGAATCCTCTTTTCGAATCCCCCAACGGCGCCGGCGACAGGTGTGCTCAGAGGCCCGCCACCGGCTCGGGTGGCAGCGCCCGGGAGGCGGGAGGCCGGCGCCGCTCGCGCAAGGCGCGCACCGGGGCTTGCCGTGGCGGCGTGTCGGCGGTAGAAGCCACTCATGTCCAGGATCCTGCTCGGCGTGAGCGGCGGGGTGGCCGCCTACAAGGCGCTCGAGTTCATCCGCCTGGCCACCGGCGCCGGCCACTTGGTGCGCGTGATCCTCACGCCGGCCGCCGAGCGGTTCGTGGGGCGCGCCTCCTTCGAGGCGCTCAGCGGCGCGCCCGCGCTGATCTCCGAGTTCGAGCGCGACCCGCTGCGCGGCGCGTTTCCCGGGGAGCCGCCGCCCGCGCATACGCCGATCAGCCACCTCGAGCTCGTCGCGAAAGCGGAGCTCTTGCTCGTGGCGCCGGCCACCGCCAACACGCTGGCCAAGCTCGCCCACGGCCACGCCGACAACCTGCTGAGCAGCGCGGCGCTGGCCGCGCGCTGTCCGCTGCTCGTGGCGCCGGCGATGAACAACCGCATGTACGAGCACCCGGCCACGCGCGCCAACCTCGAGCTGCTGCGCGCGCGCGGCGTCGAGCTCGCCGAGCCCGGCGCGGGGCGGCTGGCGTCGGTGGGGGAGGAGGGCATCGGCCGCCTGGCCGAGCCCGCCGCGCTGCTCGAGCGCTGCGAGGCGCTGCTGGGCGCGGGCGCCCGCGAGTGGCGGGGGCTCCATGTGCTCGTCACCGCAGGGGGCACGCGCGAGCCGATCGACAGCGTGCGCTACCTCGGCAACCGCTCCTCCGGGCGCATGGGCCTCGAGCTGGCGCGCGCGGCGCATCGGCGCGGCGCGCAGGTGGTGCTGGTGGCCGCCAACGTCTCCCTCGCCTCGCCCGACGGCGTGGCACGCCGCGACGTCACCACCACGGCCGAGCTGCAGCGCGTCTGCGAGGAGGAGTTCGAGCGCTGCGAGTTGCTGCTGATGAGCGCCGCGGTGGCCGACTACCGGCCCGCCGCGCCGGCCGCCGGCAAGCTCAAGAAGGCCGGTCGCGAGCGTGTCGAGCTCGAGCTGGAGGCCACCCCCGACGTGCTGAGCGGACTCGCCGCCCGGCGCCGCCCGGGGCAGACGCTCGTCGGCTTCGCCGCCGAGCACGGGCCCGACGCGGTCGCGCTCGCCCGCGAGAAGCTCGCCCTGAAGGAGCTCGACGCGCTCGTGGTCAACGACATCTCACGATCCGACATCGGCTTCGACGCGCAGGACAACGAGGTGACGGTGCTCACCTCCGCACAGGAGCGCCACGTGCCGCGCGCCGCCAAGGCCGCGGTGGCCGAGGCGATCCTCGATGTGGTGGCGGCGCTGCGCGCCGAGGGCGCCTGAGCGGCCGCGCACGGGCGCCCTCCGCACGAGCGCCCTCCGCACGAGCGCCCTCTACAGTTGAGAGCCGGCATGGAGAGCGTGTATGAGCTCTACCGCCGCGGCTGCGATCTGCTGGGCCACGGCGACTATCAGGCGGCGATCGTGCCGCTCAGCCGCGCGCGCGATCTGGAGCCGGGCAAGACCTCGATCCGGGAGACGCTCGGGCGCGCGCTCTTTCACGCCCAGCGCTACGAGCACGCCGCCGCGGAGTTCCAGGCGGTCGCCTCGGCGGCGCCCACCAACGATTATGCGCTCTTCTGTCTCGGGCGCGCGTGGCAGCAGCTGGGCCGCCACCGCGAGGCGTGCCAGCCGCTGGCGCTGGCCTGCTCGCTGCGCCCCGAACGGGAGGACTATCGCGTGTATCGCGATCGCGCGCGGCGCGCCGCGGGCCACCGCTGAGCTCGCTTGCAGGCGCCCGCGCCGGCCCCGGCGTCTCGCTGAGCGGACCGGCGGGCGGTGCTATTCTCGGGGCACAGCTTTCGTACCGGCGCCGGGCCGGATTTCGTACCGAAAGTGGGCGCTCGCCCGCTTTTTTTGCGTCAGGAGGGAAAAATCGATGACAGCGTTGCAGAGGTCGATCGAAGCGCGTCTCGCACAGGGCGAGCCCGAGGTCGAGGTGCTGCTGGCCGAGGTCGTGAACGGACCCGCCCACTCCACCCTGCGCGTGTTCATCGATCATCCCGACGGCGTCACCCTGGCGCTGTGCGAGCGGGTCTCGGCGCTGCTCGGCGAGGAGCGCGAGCGCTACGCGCTGGAGGTGTCCTCGCCGGGGAGCGAGCGCCCGCTGACCAAGCCCGCCCACTTCCGCCGCTTCGTGGGGCGCCGCGCGCGCGTGCGCACGCGCGCGCCCCGGCGGCTCACCGGCTCCGGGGCCGGCTCCGGGGCCGCGGCCGGCGGAGCGCCGTGTGAGCGGCGCAGCTTCACCGGCGAGCTGGTGGGTGCCACGGAGAGTGAGATCACGCTCGCCGCCGACGGGGGCGTGATCGCGATCCCCTACTCGGAGATCCGCCGCTCGAACCTGCTCGGTGATCGCTGATGTCGCGCGAAATCCTCGACGCCATGCAGGCGCTGGCACGCGAGAAGGGCATCGACTCGGAGAAGCTCATGATCGCGCTGGAGGACGCGCTGCTGTCCGCTTACAAGAAGCAGCCCGGCTCCGCCAAGTACGCGCGCGTGGAAATCGACCGCGAGACCGCCGACTTCCGCGTGATCGAACTGATCGTGCCCGAACGGCTCGAGGCGCACCTGATGGTGGAGACGATCGACGAGGAAACCACGATCGACCCCGAGACCGGGGAGCTGCGCGAACCGGAGGAACCGGAAATCAACCCCCGCAAGTTCGCCGAGTACCGCGACCAGATCGACGAACAGGACGTCACCCCCGACGACTTCGGGCGCATCGCCGCGCAGACCGCCAAGCAGGTGATCCTGCAGCGCATCCGCGAGGCCGAGCGCGACATGATGTACGAGGAGTACCGCGACCGCGTGGGCGAGCTGATCACCGGCATCGTGCAGCAGTCCGACTCGCGCTACACGCTCGTGCAGCTGCGCGAGCGCGTCGAGGCGCTGCTGCCCAAGTCCGAGCAGGTCGAGGGCGAGCGCTATGACCACTCCCAACGGATCAAGGCGGTGATCAAGGAGGTCTCGCCCTCCACCAAGGGTCCCTCGATCATCGTCTCCCGGCGCGATCCGGAGCTGATCAAGAAGCTCTTCGAGCTTGAGGTGCCCGAGATCGCCGACGGTCTGGTCGAGATCGCCAACGTCGCGCGCGAGCCCGGGTACCGCTCCAAGATCGCGGTGGTCTCGCACGCCGACGGCGTGGATCCGGTGGGCGCCTGCGTGGGCCCGCGCGGCTCGCGCGTGCGCATGGTCGTATCGGAGCTGCGCGGCGAGAAGATCGACATCATCCCCTTCAACGAGGAGCCCGCGCGCTTCGTGGCCAAGGCGCTCTCGCCCGCGCGCGTGCGCGAGGTGCTGGTCGACGACGACGCGCGCCAGGCCACCGTGATCGTGCCCGACGACCAGCTCTCGCTGGCGATCGGGCGGGAAGGGCAGAACGCGCGGCTCGCCGCGCGCCTCACCGGCTGGCGCGTCGACATCCGCTCGGAGACCGAGTTCGCCGCCGAGGAGGCCGAGCACGGCTACGAGGAGGAGGAGGTCTCCGGCCGCTGCGCCGCGATCCTCTCCAACGGCCGCCGCTGCCCCAACGCCTCCCTGCCCGGCTCGCGCTACTGCGGCCTGGAGGCCCACCAGGCGCTGGCCGAGATCTCGAGCGACCACGTCACCGCGCTCTCCGACGGCGCCGCCGCGGAGGCGCCGGCGGGCGCCCCGGCGGCCGGCGCGCCGGCGGCGAGCGCCGCCGCGCCCGACGACGACCCCGCCGCGGACGGCGATTCCGCCACCGCGGCCGCCGCGCAGCCCGTGGCGGAGATGGCCGAGGAGGCCGCCGAGGAGCAGGCCTCATAGCGCCCCACGTGCCCAGGCGCCGCTGCGCCGGCTGCGGGCGCGCGGCCCCCAAGGCCGAGCTGGTGCGCCTCGCCCTCACGCGCGAGCGCGGCCGCCCGCCCCGGCTCGTGCTCGACCGCGCCGGGGTGATGCCCGGCAGGGGCGCCTACCTCTGCGCGGCGCCCGGCCCGGCGCACGGCGCGCAGGAGCCCGCGCCACGCTGCGCGGAGCTCGCCGCGCGGCGCGGCGCGATCGCGCGCACGCTGCGCGCGCCGGTCCAATTCGACCCCGCAGACCTCGTAGAATCGGAGCGCTGATGGCCCGTAAGCGCGTGCACGAAATAGCCAAGGAGCAGGGAGTCTCCAGCAGGGAGCTGCTGGAGCGGCTGCAGGCGGCGGGGGTCGACGCCAAGGCGGCGGCATCCTCGGTTGACGAGGGCGCCGCGCTGCGCGTGCTGGAGCGCAACGGCGCCTCGCGATCGGGCGTCCGCGCGGCGGCCGCGACCGGGCCCGGGCCCGGGTCCTCGCGCGCGCCGGCCGCGCCCAGCTCGGCGCCTCCAGCGCCCGCGGCGCGCCCCTCGGGGCCCGCGGGCGCCGGCCGGGCCGCCGGCGCGAGCGACGGCGCCCGCCCGCAGCCGGCAGCGGCGGCGCCGAACGCCGGCCGCGTCGCAGCGGCGGCGCCACACACCGGCACGCCGTCGGCCTCGGGCGCGCCCACGTCGGCCGCGGGCGGGGCCTCGGCGCCGCCGCGCGCGCCGGGCGGCGGCGAGGCGCCGGCACAGCGGCCGGGCTCCGGCGAGCGCGTGCGCCCCACGCGCGACTCGCGCACCGGCGAGCGCGCGCCGGGCGGCGTCGGCCCCGGCGGACGGAGGCGGGTGGTGATCGACTCGCAGGCCTCGCGCCGCCAACAGGGGGGCGCGGGGGCGCCGACCATGCCGCAGCGGCGCCCGCCGCGGCGCTCGCGACGGAGGCGGGGCACCTACGACGAGACGATCGCGCCGCTGGACACCGCGGCGATCGAGGCGACCGACCTGATCCGGGTCAACTCCGGCTCGACGGTCAAGGACGTGGCCGAGTACCTCGGCGTGCCGGTGCCGGAGGTGATCAAGCGGCTGATGATGCTGGGCGAGATGGCCACGCTCACACAGACGCTCTCCGACGACGCGATCCAGGTGCTGGCGGACGAGTTGGACAAGCGCATCGAGATCGTGCACGCCGCGGACGACGTCGAGCTGGAGCCGGCGTTCGAGGACCCCGACGACGAGCTCGTGGCGCGGCCGCCGGTGGTCACGATCATGGGCCACGTGGACCACGGCAAGACCTCGCTGCTGGACGCGATCCGCAGGACCCAGGTGGCGGCGGGCGAGGCGGGCGGCATCACCCAGCACATCGGCGCCTACCAGGTGCAGCACTCCGGCAGGGAGATCACCTTTCTCGACACCCCGGGCCACCAGGCGTTCACCGCGATGCGCGCGCGCGGCGCGCGCGTGACCGACCTGGCGGTGATCGTGGTGGCGGCAGACGACGGGGTCAAGCCGCAGACGGAGGAGGCGATCGACCACGCCAAGGCCGCCGAGGTGCCGATGGTGGTGGCGGTCAACAAGATCGACAAGGAGGGCGCGCAGCTGGAGCGCGTGCGCACCGAACTGACCCAGCGCGGCCTGCAGCCGGCGGCGTGGGGCGGCGACACCGAGTTCGTGGACGTGTCGGCCAAGACGCGCCAGGGGCTCGATGAGCTGCTGGACACGATCCAGGTGGTGACCGACCTCGAGGAGCTGCGGGCCAACCGCGACGCGGAGGCGTCGGGCACGGTGATCGAGTCCAAGCTCGATCCCGGCCGCGGGCCGGTTGTGACGATTCTCATCCAGCGCGGCACGCTGCGGGTGGGCGACGCGCTGATCGCCGGCGCGCACTTCGGCAGGGTGCGCGCGATGCACGACTTCACCGGCGCGCGCTCCAAGAGCGCCAGCCCCGGCGACCCGGTGGAGGTGCTGGGCTTCGACGGCGTGCCGGAGGCGGGCGAGCGCGTGCGCGTGGTCGAGAACGAGCGGCGCGCGCGCCAGCTGGCCGGCGAACGCGCCAACCGCCTGAAGACCGAGGCGCTGGCGCGCCGCTCCGGGCGCAAGATCTCCCTGGAGGATGTGTTCAAGCTCGCGCAGGAGGGCGCGGTCAAGGAGCTGGGGCTCGTGGTGAAGGCCGACGTGGCCGGCTCGCTGGAGGCGATCGAGGACGAGATCGCCAAGCTGCCCCAGGATGAGGTGAAGGTCAACCTCGTGCACCGCGGCGTGGGGGGGATCAACGAGTCCGACGTGATGCTCGCCGCGGCCTCCAACGGGGTGATCATCGCGTTCAACGTGCGCCCCGTGGGCGACGCGCGCCGGCTGGCCGAGCGCGAGGGCGTGGAGATCCGCTCCTACTCGGTGATCTACCGCGCGATGGACGAGCTGCGCGCGGCGATGCAGGGAATGCTGGAGCCGGCCGAGGTCGAGACCTCGCTGGGCCAGGCGGAGGTGCGCCAGCTTTTCCGCGCCTCGCGCATCGGCGTGATCGCCGGCTCATACGTGACCGAAGGCAAGGTCGCGCGCGGCGCGCGCGTGCGCGTGGTGCGCGAGGGCACGGTGATCTACGACACCACGATCGCCAGCCTGCGGCGCTTCAACGAGGACGTGCGCGAGGTCTCCGCCGGCTATGAGTGCGGCATCGTGCTGGCCAACTTCCAGGATCTGCGCGAGGGCGATCTGCTCGAGACCTACGAGACTCGCCAGGTGCAGCGAGAGCTCTCCTGAGCGTGCGCGCGATTGATCCGGCGCCTGGCTGGAGGGTAGGATGGGCTCCAATCGCTTACGCCGCGTCGATGAGGCGATCCGCCAGGTGCTGGGGGACGCGGTCGGCGAGCTCCAGGATCCGAGGGTGGGATTTGTGACCGTCACCGACGTCAGGACGAGCCCCGACCTCCGGCACGCGCGGGTGTATGTGAGCGTGCTGGGCGAGGAGGCCACGCGCGCCGCCACGCTCGCGGGCCTGGAGAACGCGCACGGCCACCTGCAGAGCCGCCTGGCCACGGAGCTGCGCCTCAAGCACACGCCAACGCTAGTGTTCCGCTACGACGAGACCACCGACCGCGCGATGCGGATCGAGGAGTTGATCGAGCAGGCGCAGAGCGGCGCGCGCGCCGGCGACGGTGAGGAGCACCCCGGCTCCGGCGAGCCGCCGGGGGGGCGCGCGCAAAAGGGGCAGATCGATTGAGCGTGGCGATTGGAGAGGACACGGCCGCCGGCCGCCGGCAGGCGCTGGAGCGCATCGAGGGCGACTCGCGCTTCGTGCTGGTCACCCACGAAAACCCCGACGGCGACGCGCTGGGCTCGATCGTGGCGATGCACGGGCTGCTGCGCGCGCTGGGCAAGGACGCGGAGATGCTGCTCTCGAGCGACGATCTGCCGCTGCCCTACGAATACCGCTTCTTCGTGCTGGACGATCTGATCGAGGAGCCGCCCGAGGATGTGGCGCAGCGCACCGCGATCTTCCTGGACTGCGGCAACGTGGACCGCGTGCCGGCGCGCCTGCTCCAGGAGAGCGCGCACCTGCTCAACATCGATCACCACCACGACAACACGCGCTTTGGCACGGTCAACCACGTGGTGGCCAGCGCCTCCTGCACCGCCGAGATCGTGTGGGACCTGATGAAGGCGCTCGAGATCACGCCCACCCCGCAGATCATCGAGGCGCTGTATGTGGGGCTGATCACCGACACCGGCCGCTTCATGTACGAGAACACCGGCCCCGGCGCGCACGAGATGGCAGCCGAGCTGATCGAGCTGGGCGTGGACGTGCAGGGCATCTACCGCCGCCTCTTCGAGGACATGCCGCCGGCGAAGCTGACGCTGCTGGGCCTGGCGCTCGAGCGCATGCGCCGCTTCGACGAGGGCGAGCTCACGCTGGCCGCGCTCAGCGCGGAGGACTTCCGCAGCGTGGGCGCCGAGGAGAGCTACTCCGAGGGCGTGATCGACCACCTGCGCGCCGTGCAGGGCACCAAGGTGGCGGCGCTCGTGCGCGAGCTGCTCTCCGGCTCCGAGCGCGGCCGCCACAAGGTGTCGCTGCGCGCGACCGACGGCGACGTGGACGTGTCGGCGATCGCGCGCGCCCAGGGCGGCGGCGGCCATCGGCGCGCGGCCGGCTTCTCCACATCGCTGTCCAGCGAGGAGCTGATCGCCTTCCTGCGCCTGGAGATCGCCGCCCAGCTGCACCCATCGCGTGAGGGCCCGCGCGCCCCCGCGCCGGCCTGAGGCCCGGGGTCCGAGGCGCGAGGCCCGGGGCGACGGCAGGCGCGGCCACGGCCGGCGTAGGCGGCGAGCATGAGAGCGCGGCGCACGGGCATCGACGGGGTGCTGGCGGTCGACAAGCCGGCCGGCTGGAGCTCCCACGACGTGGTCGCGGCGGTGCGCCGGGCGCTGGGGGGGCCGCGCACCGGTCACGCCGGCACGCTGGACCCCTTCGCCACCGGCCTGTTGCTCGTGCTGGTGGGTGCGGCCACCCGCTGCCAGCGCACCCTGATGCAGCTCCCCAAGCGCTACGAGGTGGTCGCGCGGCTGGGCGCGCGCTCGAGCACCGGCGATCCCGAGGGCGAGATCGAGCTCACCGGGCGCGTGCCGCCACAGCAGCCGCGGCTGCCCACGGGCGAGATCCACCAGCGCCCGCCGATCTACTCGGCGGTGAGGGTGGGCGGTGAGCGCGCCTACCGGCGCGCGAGGAGGGGTGAGCGCTTCGAGATGCCGGAGCGGGTGGTGACGGTGCATCGCTTCGAGCAGCGCTGGCGCGAGGGGGCCACGCAGCCCGGGGAGCTGGCCCGCGCGGGCTTCACGATCGAGTGCTCCGCGGGCACCTACGTGCGCGCGCTGATTGCCGAGCTGCACGACGCCTACTGCGAGGAGCTGCGGCGCACCGCGATCGGGCCGTTTGAGGTGGCCGGCGCGATCGCGCCGCCCCGCCGCGGTGAGCGCTGGCCGGAGCCGGCGCTCACGGCGGCGCTCATGAGCGTCGAGGAGGCGCGCGCGAGGGCCGGGGTCGGGGCCGGTCCCGGCTACGCTTTCCGCTCATGAGGATCACGCGCCTGCCCGATGTGCGGCGCCGGGCGCGCAGGGTCGCGGTTGGCACCTTCGACGGCGTGCACCTGGGACACCGCCGCGTGATCGGCGGCGCCGACAGCGTGCTCACCTTCGAGCCCCACCCGGTGTCGGTGGTCAAGCCGGAGCACGCGCCCCGCCTGCTCACCGACGCCGAGCAGAAGGCCGAGCAGATCGGGGCGCTCGGTGTGGAGGAGATGATCGTGATCCCGTTCGACACCGCCTTCGCCGCGCGCAGCGCGCGCGAGTTCATCGACGATGTGCTGATCGGCGCGCTCGGCGCGCTCGAGGTGTCGGTCGGCGAGAACTTCCGCTTCGGCAATCGCGCCAAGGGCGACCCCCAGCTGCTCGCGCAGGAGCCCCGCTTCTCCACCGTGGTCGCGCCGCTGCTGGAAATAGATGGCGAGATCGTCTCCTCCAGCCACATCCGCGGGCTGGTGGTGGCGGGCGAGGTGGAGTACGCCACACGCTTCCTCGGCCGCCCCTTCCAGCTGCGCGGCGAGGTGGTGCATGGCGATGAGCGCGGCCGCACTCTCGGCTTCCCCACCGCCAACCTGATCCCCTCCGAGTCCCACGTGACCCCCGGTCACGGCGTGTACGCCTGCCTCGCCGACGGCCGCCCCGCAGCGGTGAGCATCGGCGTGCGACCCACCTTCGACACCGGCCGCGGCGAGCTGATCGAGGCCCACATCCTGGACTTCGACGACGACCTCTACGGCCACCGCCTCAGCCTCGATTTCCTGCAGCGCGTGCGCGGCGAGCGGCGCTTCGACAGCGCGCAGGCCCTGGTGGCGCAGATGGCGCGCGACGTGGCGCTCACGCGCGAGATCGCAGGCGCGGGGCGCGGCGCCGAGCGGGGTGCGGAGGGGCGCGCCGAGCGGGGTGCGGAGGGGCGCGCCGAGCGCGGCGCACAGAGTGCCGCTGGGGGTGGCGAGGCGTCTGCTACGGTGTCGGACCGCCCATGACCCCGACCAGCGAGCGCAAGCGCGAGATCACGGCGAAGTTCGGCTCCAGCGAGCGCGACACCGGCAACACCAAGGTGCAGATCGCGCTGCTCACCGAGCGCATCAACCACCTGACCCAGCACCTGCGCGAGCAGCGCAAGGACCACCACTCGCGCCGCGGCCTGCTCATGTTGGTCGGGCAGCGCCGGCGCTTTTTGACCTACCTGCAGCGCACCGACCTCGAGGGCTACCGCGCGCTGATCAAGGAGCTCGGCCTGCGCAAGTGAGCGCACGCGCCCGCGGCTCGAGCTCCGCGCGGGCGCCCGCTCCGGCGGCGCGGCCGCCGGTCGAGCAGCAGCAGCGGCCGTTGGGTTTTTTGTTTTGAGGATTGGTTCCGCGCGGAACGAATCCTTTTTTTGAATCCCCCGACGGCTCCTCAGACAGGTGTGTTCGAAGCCGCGGGGCCCACGTCACGCTGGAGGAGAGCGCCGCTGCCCTGCACGCTCGGGGCGTCCGCTAAGCTGGCTCGCATTCGGAACGGAATATGAACTGAAGAGACTCCGCCGACCGAAGGGCGGAGAGGGAAGGTAGAAAATATGAGCAGTGACGCCGTTACGCGGGTCTCCGTAGAGATTGCCGGTGATGAGATTTCCTTTGAGACCGGCAGGATGGCCCGCCAGGCCTCCGGCGCGGTGGTCGTCCGTCAGGGCGACACGATGGTGCTGGCCACCGCCACCGCGGGGGCACAGCGAGATGTCGACTTCCTGCCGCTCACGGTGGACGTCGAGGAGCGCATGTACTCGGCCGGCAAGATCCCCGGCTCCTTCTTCAAGCGCGAGGGGCGCTCCGGCGAGAAGGCCACGCTGACCGCGCGCATGATCGACCGGCCGCTGCGGCCGCTCTTCTCCAAGGGGTGGAGCTTCGACACGCAGCTGGTCGCGATCCCGATCTCCGTCGATCACGAGCATCCCTACGACATCCTGGCCATGAACGGCGCCTCCGCGGCGCTCATGATCTCCAACGTGCCGTTCGCCGGGCCGGTGGGCGCGGTGCGCATCGGCAAGGTCGACGGCAACTTCGTGGTCAACCCCGACGAGCACGACATCAGCTCCGAGGCGGGCGCGCCGCCGAGCTCCGAGCTGGACCTGGTGGTGGCCGGCACCGAGGAGGCGATCCTGATGGTGGAGGCCGGCGCCAACGAGATCTCCGAGGCGGAGATCCTCGACGCGCTGGACATCGCCCACTCGGAGATCCGCAAGCTGTGCGCGCTGCAGCGCGAGCTGGCCGAGCGCGTGGGCAAGCCCAAGACGCCGGTGGAGGCGCCGGTGGTCGATCAGGCGATTCTCCAGGAGGTGCGCGCCTCGCACGGCGCGGCGCTCGATGAGGCCACCCAGGTGGAGGACAAGCTCGCGCGCCAGGACGCGACCCACGCCGTCGAGGAGGCGGTGCTCGCCCAGCACGCGCCGCCCGCCGCGGAGGGCGCGGGCGATGAGGAGCAGGAGCGCGCGCGGGCGCGCCGCGGCGCGGCGCAGCTGGCCTTCGACTCGCTGGAGAAGGCGATCATCCGCGAGCGCATCGCGGTGCACAAGAAGCGCCCCGACGGGCGCGGCGAGAGCGAGATCCGCCCGATCTCGATCGAGGTGGGCGTCACTCCCCGCACGCACGGCTCGGCGCTCTTCACGCGCGGCCAGACCCAGGCGCTCAGCGAGGTCGCGTTCGGCACGCTCAAGGAGGAGATGCGCCTCGACACGCTGGGGCTGCAGGGCAAGAAGTACTACTTCCACCACTACAACTTCCCGCCGTTCTCGGTGGGCGAGGCCGGGCGCCTCGGGCCCAAGCGGCGCGACATCGGCCACGGCGCGCTCGCCGAGCGCGCGCTGGTGGCGATGGTGCCCTCGATCGAGGAGTTCCCCTACACGATCCGCGTGGTGTCCGACATCCTCGAGTCCAACGGCTCCTCCTCGATGGCCTCGGTGTGCGGCTCCTCGCTGGCGCTGATGGACGCGGGCGTGCCGATCCGCCGCCCGGTCGCCGGCATCGCGATGGGGCTGATCAAGGAGGGCGACGACTACACAGTGCTCACCGACATCGCGGGCGTCGAGGACCACCTGGGCGACATGGACTTCAAGGTCGCCGGCACCGAGCGCGGCATCACCGCGCTGCAGATGGACATCAAGATCGGCGGCGTCACCTTCGAGATCCTGCGCGACGCGCTGGGCCAGGCGCGGGAGGCGCGCACCTCCATCCTCGCCAAGATGGCCGAGGTGATCGGCTCGCCGCGCGGCGAGCTCAGCCAGTATGCGCCGCGCATCCAGACGATCCAGATCGATCCCAGCCAGATCGGGCTGTTGATCGGCAAGGGCGGTGAAACGATCCGCGGCCTCTCCGAGGAGTTCGAATCGGAGATCGACGTCAACGACGACGGACAGGTGCTGATCTACTCCGCCAACGGCGCGCTCGCCGAGGAGCTGCTCGAGCGGATCCGCATGATGATGAAGGAGGTCGAGGTCGGCGACGAATACGCCGGCAAGGTGGTCAAGACCACCGCGTTCGGCGCGTTCATTGAGCTGACCAAGGGCACCGACGGCCTGTTGCACATCTCCAACGTCTCGCCCGGCGCGCGCGTGGACACCGTCGAGGACGTGCTCAACCGCGGCGACGAGGTCGCGGTGCGCGTGGTCGAGGTCGATCGCGAGCGCGGCCGCATCGGCCTGCGCCTGGCCGACGACCCCGAGGTCGCGGGCAAGTCGGTCGAGGAGCTCGCCGGCGTCGGGAGCGGCGGCGGCGGTGGTGGTGGCGGGCGCCCGCGCGAGGGCTCCGGCCGCAACGGCCGCGGCGAGGGCCGTCGCAGCGATCGCGGCTCCGGCCGCCCGCGCCACGGCGCGGGCCGCGACCGCGACCGCGACCGCTATTGAGGCCGACCCGGACGGCCGGCCGTGCTGATGATCGCCGGTGCAAGCGGAACGTTCACGCATCTATCGAGAAGTGGAGCTTGCACCGGCCCAAAGGGCAAAATGCGCCGACACCCGCTCCGGCGGTGCCGGTCGTGAGCAGCGTCCGTTGCGTTTTTTGTTTTGGGGATTCGTTCCGCGCGGAACGAATCCTCTTTTTGAATCCCCCAACGGCGCCTCCGACAGGTGTGTTCGAGGCCGCATTGCGTCCCCTCCCGCGGGCCCAGCGGGCACGGCCTTTGATCGGTTTGATCCACTCGACCGGTGGCGGCTGATCAAATCGATCAAAGCGGCAAGCGAAACGGGAACCCACACCGCCCCATGACCCACCGGATCACCACCCTCCCCTCCGGCCTGCGCGTGGTGAGCGAGCGCCTCGAGCACGCCCGCTCGGTCGCGCTCGGCTTCTTCGTGGGCACCGGCTCGGCGCTGGAGGCGCGCGAGCGGGGCGGGATCTCCCACCTGCTGGAGCACATGCTCTTCCGCGGCACCGAGCGCTACCGCTCGCGCGAGGTCGACGAGCTCTTCGACAGCATGGGCGCCGAGCTGGACGCCGGCACCGACCGGGAGACCACCTCGTTGCAGACGCGCGTGCTGGAGCGCCACCTGGAGCGCGCCCTGGACGTGATGGCACAGATGATCTGGCATCCGCTGCTGGAGGATCTGGAGGCCGAGCGCGAGGTGGTGCTGGAGGAGATCGCCTCCTATGAGGACGATCCCCAGGAGCGCGTCTTCGACGCGCTGGGCGAGGCGATCTTCGGCGATCACCCGCTGGGGCGCCCCGTGATCGGCAACGCCACCTCGGTGGGCGCGATCGACGCGGATCACCTGCACGCCCACCACGCCCAGCACTACGTGCCGGCCAACGTGGTGGTGGCCGCCGCGGGCGCGGTCGATCACGACGCGCTCACCGCGATGGTCGCCCGCACGTGTGCCGGAGAGGGCGGCGCGGTGCCCCTGAGCCCGCCGCCCCCGCGCACGACCCCCCGGGTGCTGTTCACGCCCAAGGACACCGAGCAGTACCACGTTTGCATAGGCGCTCCCGGCATCGCACACGACGACGAGCGGCGTTTTGAGCTGTGCCTGCTCGACAACGTGTTCGGCGCGATGGCCTCCTCGCGCCTCTTCCAGGAGGTGCGCGAGCGGCGCGGTCTGGCCTACTCGGTGTACTCCTTCGAAGCGCTCTATTCGCGCACCGGCGAGGTGGGCATCTACCTCGGCACCCGCCCCGAGAACCTGCGCGAGGCGCTCGAGGTGGTGGCGGCCGAGCTGCAGCGGCTGCCCTCCGACCCCGCCGGCGCCGCTGAGCTCGAGCGCTCGCGCGAGGGCACCAAGTGCGCGTTGGCGCTCGCGCTGGGCTCGCCCACCGCGCGCATGGGAGAGCTCGGGCACGCGGTGGCGGCCGCTCTGCCGATTCTCACGATCGAGCAGCAGTGCGCGCGGCTCGACGCCGTCTCGGTGGAGGGCCTGCGCGAGCTGGCGCACGCGCTGTATGACCCGGCGGGGCTGTCGGTGGCGGCGATCGGGCCCGGCGAGGCGCGCCTGCGCGAGGCGCTCGCGCCCCTGCACGAGCTCGGGCTGCCCGAGCCCCAGCCGATCGGGATCGCGCCCGTCGCCCCCCCGGCGGCGGAGATCGCGCCCACCGCGCCGCCGGTGCGCGTCGCGGGCGGCGGCCGCGCGCGGCCGTGATCCGCGTCGGGGTCGCCGGCGCGGCCGGGCGCATGGGGCGCGCGGTCTGCTCCGCGGTGGAGCGCGCGCCCGACTTGGAGCTCTGTGGACGCGCCGATCCGCTGCTCGACACCGGGCTCGATCGGCTGTTGGCCGGCGCGCGCTGTGAGGTGGTGGTCGATTTCACCCGGCCCGACACCGCCCTGGAGAACGCGCTCGCGTGCGTGCGCGCGGGCGTGCACGTGGTGATCGGCACCACCGGCTTTGACGTGCAACGACTGCGCGAGGAGTACCGGTCGCTGGAGGGAGCCCACGCGGGCGCCGCGCCGGAGCACGCGGGCGGCGGCGGCGCGCGCGCCAACGTGTTCGTGGCGCCCAACTTCGCGATCGGCGCGGTGCTGATGATGCGCTTCGCCGCGCAGGCCGCGCCGCACATGGCGGCGGCGGAGATCGTCGAGCTGCACCACGACGGGAAGGTCGATGCGCCCAGTGGGACCGCCGCGCGCACCGCGGCGCTGATGGCCCAGGCGAGCGGCGGGCGCGAGCCGCCGATCCACTCGGTGAGGCTGCCCGGCCTGGTCGCCCACCAGGAGGTGATCCTCGGCGACGTGGGTCAGACGCTGTCGATCCGCCACGACACCACCAGCCGCGAGTCGTTCATGCCGGGGGTGCTGCTCGCCGTGCGCCGGGTGGGATCGCTCGAGCGCTCGCCCACGGTGGGGCTCGAGCACCTGCTGTTCGGCGAGTAACAATCGCTGCCGGCCGTGAGATACTGCCGGGATGACGGCCCTCGGCAGCATGCTCACCGCGATCGTGACCCCCTTCGACGGCGAGCTGCGCGTGGACGAGGGGGCGTTCGTGGCGCTGCTCCACCACCTCGCCGCGCACGGCTCCGACGGGTTCGTGGTGTGTGGCACCACCGGCGAGGCGGCCACGCTCCACGACGAGGAGCACCTGCGCCTGATCGAGCTGGCCGTACAGGAGCGCCCGCCCGGTGTGAGCGTCGTCGGCGGCACCGGATCGAACGACACGCGTCACGCGGTGCACCTGACAGAGCGCGCCACCGAGCTGGGTGTCGACGCCACGCTGAGCGTGACCCCCTACTACAACCGCCCGAGCGGCCGCGGCCTCGTGCGTCACTACACGGAGGTGGCCAGGGCCACCGACAGGCCGGTGCTGTTGTACAACATCCCCTCGCGCACCGGCACCAACATGCCGCCCGACCTGCTGGGCGAGCTGGCACAGATCGAGCACATCGATGGGGTCAAGCAGGCCAACGCCGCGGAGCTCCAGCTGATCGACGGGCTCGCGCTGTACGCCGGCGACGACGCCACCTTCGCACGCGTGCTCGAGCTGGGTGGGGCCGGCGGGGTGCTGGTCGCGAGCCACATCGTGGGCGACGAGATGCGCCGCATGGTGGACGAGCCCGAGCGCCGCGCGGAGATCGACGCCTCGCTGCGCGACGTGTACGAGACGCTGTTCCTCACCTCCAACCCCACCTGCACGAAGGCGGCGCTCAACCTGCTCGGCCACCGCGTGGGCGGCCTGCGCCTGCCGCTGGTGCAGGCCAGCCCGCAGGAGCTGGCCGCGGTGCGCGCGATGCTCGAGCGCCACGGCCTGCTCGGGGCGCCGGGCGCGCCCGCCCCCGCCGAGGCGCTTCCAGGCGCGCACCGCTCTCAGGCCGCGCGCGCGTGAGCGGACTGCGGGTCCTGCCCCTGGGGGGGCTGGGGGAGATCGGTAAGAACATGACCGTCGTCGAGTGCGACGGTCACATCGTGGTGGTGGATGTGGGTCTGCGCTTTCCCACGCCGGAGATGGTGGGGATCGATCTGGTGCTGCCCGATTTCAGCTACCTGCGCGAGCGCGCGCGCGACATCGAGGCGATCGTGATCACGCACGGCCACGAGGACCATCTCGGCGCGCTGCCGTGGGTGGCGCGCGAGCTGGGCGAGCACGCGCCGCGCGTGTACGGCGGCGCGCTCACGGTCGCGATGGCGCGCTCCAAGCTCGAGGAGCACCGGCTCGAGCAGGTGGAGCTCTTCGAGCTGGGGGTGGCCGACGCGGTCGAGCTCGGCCCCTTCCAGGTGGAGCTCGTGCACATGACACATTCGATCCCCGACTCGCGCGCGGTTGCCATCACAACGGAGCTCGGCACCGTGCTGATCACCGGCGACTACAAGTTCGACCAGACGCCCGTCGACGGGCCCGCGGCGGACGTCTCGCGCTTGGCCGAGCTCGGCAGGGAGGGGGTGCTGCTGCTGTGCGGCGACTCCACCAACGTCGATCGCGAGGGCTTCTCGCCGTCGGAGTCGGTGGTCGGCCCCCACCTCGAGGACACCTTCGCGCGCTGTGAGGGCCGCATCGTGGTGACCTGCTTCGCCTCCAACATCCACCGCGTACAGCAGGTGGTCGACGCGGCCGCCCAGTTGGACCGCAAGATCGCGCTGGTGGGGCGCTCGATGCGCAAGAACGTCGGGATCGGCCGCTCGCTCGGACACATCGAGCTGCCCGAGGGCATCGTCGTGGGGCCGCGCGAGATCGAGGACTTTCCCGACGAGCGCCTCGTGATCGTGTCCACCGGCTCCCAGGGCGAGCCGCTGTCGGCGCTGCGGCGCATGGCCTACCGCGACCATCCGCAGGTGCAGCTGCGCGAAGGCGACACCGTGGTGTTCTCCGCCACGCCGGTGCCCGGCAACGAGCGCGCGGTGAACGAGACCATCGACCGCCTGTACCACATCGGCTGCGACGTGGTCACGCCGCGCCACGCGCAGGTGCACGCCTCCGGACACGGTTACGCCGAGGAGGTCAAGCTGATGCTCAACCTCGCCAAACCACGCTACGTGATGCCCGCGCACGGCGACTTCCGGCGCCTGCGCGTGCACGCGCAGCTGGCCGAGGCGGTGGGCGTCCCGGCGGAGGCGATCTTCCAGGGCGAGAACGGCCAGGTCTTGGAGATCGACGCGCGCGGCGCGCGCTTCGGCGCGCGCGAGCAGTCGGGCATGATCTTCGTCGACGGGGTCGACCTCGGCGAGGTCACCGACGTGGCGCTGCG
>Ga0123356_10002881_pt1 | contig 18209 bp, 14 predicted proteins | sample TergutEmb28metaG_2_FD_92546 | JGI IMG/M metagenome (GOLD analysis project Ga0123356, IMG submission 92546) | Embiratermes neotenicus P3 segment gut microbial communities from Petit-Saut dam, French Guiana - Emb289 P3 | ecosystem: Host-associated > Arthropoda: Insects > Digestive system > Gut ...
ATTTTTTTTCGGGGGTTTGTTTGGTTTTAGTTTGTGTTGAAGAATTTTTTGTAGGTTATATGTTTTCAAGATGAGGTGCGGTTTGACTTTTAATCAGCAATCGCTTTTAGGGTGACAGCATTGACTGAGCAGTAGCACAAACATACAATTCTTTGTCACGAAATGAACATAAAAATAATTCAGCACAATTTTCCCCCAAACTGCTGAATGTGAGTAGAAATCGACCCACCAACCTAGTTATGGGTCAGTGGGAATTCAGGTTACTATGTAAGAACTTGGCTTCGCTATTTAGTGAATTGGGCTTGTCAAAAACTCTTTTATGCTTTTTTGGGTGCTTTTTAGACGGGAGTGTGCTTGCTTTAGATTTTAACCAAGGCGGGTTTGCTAAAATTCATGACTTTAGCATGGATTTTGACGTTATGCGTGCCCGGCTTAGAGAACTCGCTAAGAATTATCCCTCAGGCGTCATAATTCCCATTGTTGAGTCCGACCTCAGAAATGATGTTTTAGCAGGTATCATCAGCGAACTGGGCGAATGTGACTACTTAAAGAAAGTCTACATTGCTTTGGCAACTAAAAACACGGAAAGCTACCGCGAAGCTGTTCACGTATTTAACTCCTTCAAGGTGCCCCATGAGGTAATCTGGTGTAACAACCCCAAAGTTACCTCGGTATTCCAAGAACTCAAAATCAAAGGTTTAGATGTAACGGAACTGCGGGGCAAAGGCAAAGACGTCTGGATCGCCATGGGCATTGCGTCGTTGGAGCTCCATGCGTTTGCTGTTCATGACGCTGACATTCTAAACTACACTCGTATGTTGCCCACAAAAATGCTCTACCCTGTTGTGGAGCCGCGGCTGGATTTCTTTTTCTCCAAAGGATACTACGCGCGCATCAATTTAGAAGAACGCAAGATGTATGGCCGAATAACACGGCTGTTTATGACTCCAATCTTGGAGGCTATGCAGGAAAAATTGACCCATAGGTCGAGGTTCGTTAGTTACTTGCAATCCTTTAGCTACCCTCTCTCTGGCGAAATCGCTATCTATAGTGACTTGGCTATGCGGTTGCGGATTCCCTGTGACTGGGGTTTTGAGGTAGGGTTGCTTGCGGAACTTCACCGAAATGCCTCCTATGAACGTATATGTGAAGTCGACTTAGGCTTCTATGACCATAAACATAAAGAAATCATAGGTAACGCTTTAGTCACTACCGCCCAAGATAGCCTCGTAACATTGTTGCGGACGTTGACCGAGATGGATGGCATTGAAGTGTCGCAACCTTTTCTGCAGAGCCTGCAAGTGATGTATCGCAAGCTAGCTCAGGACAAAATTCGTCAATACCTCGCCGATGCCACATGTAACAACCTCGACTACGATCGACATCAGGAAGAAACCAGCGTCGATTTACTCTCAGACGCAATTCTGGCTGCAGGCAACAAGTATGTGTTGGATCCTGCAAAGACACAGATGCCTAGTTGGCTTCGAACCAGAGCCGCTATGTCTGATGTACGTGAACGCTTAAGGGAGGCTGCCATCAGTGACTAAAACCGTAATTTTCAGTGACCTTGACGGCACATTTCTAGATGACAGCTATAGTTACGACAAAACCAAGCCCATAGTCAATCAACTCAACGCGTTAGGTGGTTCAGTGGTTTTCTGTAGTAGCAAAACTCGTACTGAAATCGAGTTTTACCGAAAAACTACAGATAATAATGAACCATTCATAAGCGAAAATGGCTCAGCCATATTTATCCCCAAAAACTATTTCATCCCTGACTACGCCTACACCGATAAAACCCCGCTGTACAACATTATCCGTTTAGGTCCATCTTATGATATATTGAGGCAAAAGTTGGCGTTGGTTAAAGAGCACACAGCCGCCAAAATCGTGGGATTTGGCGACATGACCCTCAGCGAGTTAGCCAAAGACACAGGGTTACCGCTCAACCTTGCCCGATTAGCCCATAAACGTGAGCACGATGAACCTTTCCGTATATTGGAGGGCAACAAGAAACACGTCATTGAAGCCATCAAAGATCAAGGGCTAAACTGTACTGAAGGTGGCAGATACTTGCACTTAACCGGCGGCACTGATAAGGGTCGTGCGGTTAACATCTTGAAAGGTCTCTATTATAGAAGCTTTGGGCAAATCCAAACATATGCTGTTGGTGATGGACCCAACGATGGATCTATGCTCAAAGCGGTGGATAAACCGTTTTTTATAGCATCGAAGGATGTGGGTTCGATGCTTACTGCTTGGTTGGGGATTTTGTATCATATGAGTGCTACGGTTCAATCTGGGATGCATCTGTTCTCTGAAGGGGCTCTCCAAATAGATGCGCAAGTACCATTAATAAAGCAAATAAACCTAACATAAATGTCAATCCGGCCGCCAAAGGCATAGAACCAGCCGTCAGCAACTCATAGATTCCTCTGTGGTAAACTACCACGTAGGTAACGGTTAACGTGCCTAAGAAGGCAAGTGACAGAAAGGTAATAAACAGTTTTTGAGAGAACAAAATGCTCCCCTAAACCTAGAGGTCTAATGCAATTAAGGGATTGCAGTAGCTAGGCTGCAATAACAACATTAGTGGCTTATTTCGGCCGGTTCTTTGCGATGCTTGAGTTTCTCTTCTAGGAGTGCCAGTAACTCCTGGGGCTTAACTGGTTTGACCAAATAGGCATCTGCCCCTTCATCAAGCGCCTTTACGCCTGTTTCTAGTGATGGAAAACCCGTAATCATGATTTTAACGGTATGCTGAAGTTGTTTTCTGAGTTTAGCTAGCAATTCAGTTCCATCCATATCTAGTAGCCTAATGTCCACGAGGGCTAAATCGTAGTGTTTGGTCTCTGCTTTCTCCATGGCTTCTTTTCCTGTTTCGGCGGTTTCAATTTCGTAGCCACTTTTCTGTAATATGCGGGTAAAGGTTCGCAGTATCGATTTGTCGTCGTCTACAACTAGGATGATTTTCTTAGGTGATGCCACTTAACATACCTTCAGCAATAACTGTCTCTCGGCTATCTTAAAACTTGCGGCTCACGGAAAACTTTTTTGACAATGCACAACAGGCAAACCGCCTGATGCTTCATCCTTTCCATGTCCGATAATCTAACACAATGAAACATGAGATTAATAAACGCTATCCTCTATACTCCAGCCAAAACCTCACGATGCGCCGTCATGAACCCAAACATCCATGCGTTCTATCTTCAGTAGAGATATAAAACCCCAAAAAGATGGTTTACTGTAGGTTTTGGCATTCTAATGATGTCGACTTTTGTTTTTGAATTAACGCCGGAGGTTCCGCCTAGTTACTATGAAAAACTCTTTGACTTCATCTACACAGAATATATCCTCCCGCAAAAGCAGCGCTTCATCGACGTCACCAGAGAATCCGCCGCTGAAGGCGAAAGGCTAACCTACACCATAATAGACACAGCGGCCACCCACTTGTTCAATGTAGAAGTCAAGAGTGGTACCCCCTTTGAACTAAAAATTATTCCTGTGAGCTCGAATGTTTCACAGACTTCAGTGGAAGAAGCCAAACAAGATATCCTCATAGCAATGCAGTTTTTTATACAAAAAGCCAAAAACGCCACAGTTTTTTTTGCATGGCGCGAAGGTGAAGAAATCGTTCCCGAAGCTTACACGAAACCTGCGAAATCGCTTAACCGCCTTTTTTTGGAAACCCAGGTCCTCTTCTTTGTGGTTTTCATCGTATTTGGAATGCTCACATTTGTAGCCATAGCTTCAATTTTCCCGTCGGGGTTTTGGCTTGCACCGCTAATCCTAATAGGTATCCAATTCGTCTTTGTTTTCTACTCAAGCAATTTCATCGCACGCAGCGCAGATTGGTACATAACCAAAGCAAACCCCATCATACATTTCCTTGAATTCTATCTGCCTGTGGGCGAAAAAAACGATTTTAACAAAACCTACCCCCGAGAAACCCTCATAGCTATAAAAAAAGAAATCTATGATGAAATTATCTCCAAAAAAGGCGAAGTTGACCTAAACTCAGCCCAACAAGTATTCCAAAAACACGGTGTTCCATGTGCAATAGAGAACCTAAAAACTAAAAAAATCAACGTCTACGAATTAGTCAAAGGCATTGCAGACCGTTTTCGTTTTCCCCTGCCTAAAATCGTAGTCTCCAACACAGTAGTTCCCAACGCTGCAGCTTCGGGGCCCAGCCCAAAACGGGGCTTAGTCCTCATCACCACAGGCATACTGGCCCAACTAAACGAAGAAGAATTGAAGGGTGTATTAGGGCACGAATTTGGTCACCTGCGAGGACGTGACCCCCTCATACTCTACGGATTAATTTCCGCCGAGTTTCTCTTTCGCTTCTATGTACTCTTCCAACTTTTCCCCATAATTTTTTCCTCATTTATCTTCTTTGCTTACTTCTGGGGAGTGATGGTGCTGATCTTCTTTATAGCCAAATTCTTCGAAGCCCGTGCCGACCTAGTGTCTGCCATGGTTATAGGCAAACCCAAGATACTAGCTGGGTCTCTAGAGAAAATTGGGTTCCAACGGTTGCTCTACGAACGCACCCCATCCTATCGAATACAGGAGTGGTTGGGGCTAGATCCGCATCCCCCAATCTACTTTAGGGTAGACCGCCTAGAGAAAGTCCAACCCGACCAAATTCGTCAACCCCTCATAGAATCTATCCGAGACGTCACCCGTGGCTTTATCGACACACTAAAAAAATAGTACAGAAAACATCTCCGGTATCTGCAACAACCCTCGCAATGTCAAGTAATGAAAAACTTGACCTAAACTTATTTCCAAGTTACCGTCAGCCTTTAATTGGTAGTTGCTCTAACAAATGTCTTCGGTGAATGGTTTGTTTAAGAAGACCAAAATAGTTTGTACTGTGGGGCCTGCAAGTTCATCAAAGGATACAATCCGCAAAATGTACCGTTTGGGTATGAACGGGGTGAGAATTAACACTGCCTACGGTACCACTGCACAGTACCAATCTACCATAGAAACCGTCCGCGAAGTAGCGGAAATCCCTCTGATCATCGATCTCAAGGGCCCAGAGATTCGTCTCCACGCCACCCACCCAAAAACAGTTGCGGCAGGCGATGTTTTCGAGGTGGGCTCTGAGGACGAACTCTGTTTCACCCACGATATCTACGACAATATATCTGTAGACGATATCGTGCTTATCGATAACGGAAAGATCAGAACAGTAATCACCAAAAAAAGTCGCCGTAAACTCTACTTGTGTGCCTCAACGGGGGGTGTACTGGAGGATGGTAAAGGCGTTAACATCCCCAACAAGCATCTGCCTGTTCCCACTCTCTGCCAAAAAGACCTCGAGATTGTCACCTTCTCAAAAAAGCATAACGTGGAATACGCTGCGTTATCATTTACCCGAAACGCAGCCGACATTGAGGCGCTTAAAGAGACGCAACGATTTGGGGGTGGGATAATAGCTAAAATTGAGAATTCAGAGGGTGTCAAGAACACCGCGGAAATACTAGAAGCCGCCGACGGCATAATGGTTGCAAGAGGCGATTTAGGAATTGAAATCGACCCTGAAAAAGTGCCCCTCATCCAGAAGAAACTGATACGGCAGTGCAACCAGCGGGGACGGATAGTGATTACCGCCACAGAGATGCTTGAATCCATGATTCACAATTGTGATCCAACGCGCGCTGAAGTTAGCGATGTCGCAAACGCTATTCTCGACGGGTCAGACGCGATTATGCTTAGCGGGGAAACAGCTGTCGGAGAGTTCCCTGTGCAGGCAGTTGATATGATGGCGCGCATAGCGCATGAAACCGAGCCAGCAGTGAAGAGCAAGGTTGAGGGTACACGTTTCATCAATATCTCCGACACCGTAAGCAAGGCAATTAATGAAATAAGCCTAAGCATGCCCCTTGACAAAGTCATAACTCTGACTAGAACTGGTTATACTGCCAGAATGCTCTCCAGATTCAAAATCGCTCAGCCCATCATCGCCGTCACTCCAGATGTTGTAGTTAAAAAACAACTTGAACTGGCGTTTGGTGTCAAACCAGTGTTGATTAACTACTTGGCAGAAAAGGATCGCATATCCATGGTTGCTCAGCGGCTCTGCAAGTTACGACTCATCGACGATAAAGATACAGTGCTCTTCACAGCGGGCGAGAGAACCACACTCAAACATGCCAGTAACGCGATAGAAATCCACAAGGTTGACGAACTTAGAAAATACTCTTCATTCTAAGTCTGTCAGTCGATTAGTGAATGCCCCGTCATCTCTTTTGGCTGTTCAAAACCCATCAACTCTAGTATAGTCGGTGCAACATCCCCCAATTGCCCCCCATTGTGCAAGCTGAGTTCTGTATCGGTCACCACTATAAACGGTACAGGGTTGAGTGTGTGTGCCGTCCACGGACTGCCTGTTTTGAGGTCAATTAGCTGCTCTGCGTGGCCATGATCTGATGTTACGATGCCCAAACCCCCAACCTTAGCAATGGCTGCGATGACATTAGCTAAGCATTCGTCGACAGCTTCTAAGGCTCTAATGGTCGCTGGCAAATCCGCGGTGTGTGCAACCATGTCGGGGTTTGCATAGTTAACGAGGATAAAATCGTATGCTTTGGACTCTATTTTGTTGACCAATATTTGGGTCACTTCGTAGGCACTCATTTCAGGCTTCAAATTATATGTTCTAACTTTTGGCGAATTTACCAGCACCCGAGTCTCGCCCTTGTACGGGGTCTCGACGCCTCCGTTGAAGAAGAAGGTGACATGTGCATACTTTTCTGTTTCCGCTATCCGAAACTGTTGCAACCCAAGATCGCTAACGACTTTTCCCAGCCCATTCTCTATTTGCAGAGGTGGAAAAACAGTGGGTAAATTGAATTCCTTGTCGTACTGTGTCATGCATACAACTTGGGGGTTAAAGAACCGTTTCCGCTCAAAAGCGTTGAAGGTTGGTTGATAGAGGCTTCGGACAAGTTGTCGTGGTCTGTCACTGCGGAAATTGAAAAACACCACCAAATCCTGCTCGTCAAATCCCCCATAATTCTGCATCGCATTTTCTATTACGGTCGGTTGCACGAACTCGTCGCCTTCCCCGCGTAAATAGGCTTGCTCTAGTGCTGTCTCGGGGGACTGCATTTTAAGTCCTTCACCTAATGCGATGGCGTAGTAAGCTTTTGCTGTGCGGTCCCATCGGTAATCTCTATCCATAGCGTAAAAGCGTCCCGTTACTGTGGCGATTTTGCCCACTTGTAGCGCTTGCATCTTTACTTGCAGGGCTTTGAGGTATTTATCTGCAATTTTGGGCGGGGTATCTCTGCCATCTAAGAAGCAGTGAACCCAAACCTTATCGCCACAGCCCACGTTCTTGGCAAGTTTGAGGAGTGCATACAAGTGATTGATGTGACTATGAACTCCGCCATCAGATAGTAGCCCCATAAAATGGCTATTGCGTCCTGTTTTTTTTGTCCCTTTTAGGTATTCGTTTAGGGTTTTGTTACGCATGAATGTGCTAGTTTTGATGGTCGTGTTTATCCTGACAAGATCCTGAGGGATAAGCCTGCCCGCGCCCAAGTTAAGGTGCCCAACCTCCGAGTTTCCCATCACACCTTTGGGGAGTCCAACGGCACCGTTGGAGGCTTTTAGCGTCGTGTGGGGATACTGGTTCCAGAGACGCTGCATTTCGGGCAAATTTGCCTGTGCTATGGCGTTTCCATGCTTTTTCCGCTGGATTCCCCAGCCGTCAAGGACAATAAGTACAAGTGGCCTAGTGTTACTGATGCCGAGTTTGCTTCTATCCACGCAGTATCCTCCCGTTAGAGTGGCAACTAACTGCTAATAGACCTTTTGTTGTTGCGTTATAGCATCAATTGTTTGCCTAGCAAAATTAAGTGGTAAATTCGCCGAGTAAATCGTTTAGTTGAGCAAACAACTCCAAAAAATGGTGTCCCTTCGTGGTTGTCGAATACTTGTTGATTGTCTTAACAAGCAACCCCTGCGCGGTTAAGTTGTCCATGTGGCTTTTAAGCTGGGCATAGTTGAGGTTAGTGTTGTACATTATGCTGGTTTTAGTCTTCTGCTCATCGCAAAACAGCAAAATCTCCGCGATTATGTCAAGTTTTCCCCGTCTCGAACCCTTGAGGCTGTTGCGTTCCCTATCATGTTTGAGCAGCGCAAACTGGAGCTCATGACTGTTCAATTTGGCTGTTCCCGCAGAGGAGTTTATCAAACCAACGTCCCCATTTTTATTCTCCACTAGGGAAGTTTGACTCATAAATAGATGTGACTGCACCACCACAACAACAAACAACCCCTGATGTATACCTAAACCTAAATAACTCTCCAATAGCTCGGTGATGCCTGCAAGCGTCAACGTCCCGCCATCCATACCTGCTGTACCTAACCTTAAATAACTCTCTAACAGCTAACACAGCAGAGAAGCCGTATGACCCCTAAAATGTTGCTTTATTCTGACGGTGGTGCTAGAGGTAACCCTGGACCCGCTGCCATAGCTTTCATAGCCCAAAACGAGTTGAGCCAAACCATAAAAACTGACACACGATATATTGGCATCCACACCAACAACCAAGCCGAGTATGAGGCTTTGTTATTGGCGCTCAAGTTTGCGACCTCTTTTGGAGCACAGGACGTGATTTGTCACCTTGATAGCGAATTGGTCGTCAAGCAAATCAATGGCGAATATGCTGTCAAGAATTCTGTGATGCGTTTATACTGGTGTAAAGTTAAGGAACTGCAAAGCAGCTTTGTAAAAATTGCCTTTGTCAATGTGCGAAGGACAAACCCGCATATTGCTCAGGCAGACGCACTTGTTAATCGAACTCTTGACGCCCAAACCGAGTCCAATTTACGATAAGTTACCTCGTTTGCTCGTTAAACCATCCGGAAAGAAATGTTTCACACCAAACAAGCTATCCATACAGCATGGGCTTCAAGATGATGAAAAATAATCGCGATGCTTGGTTTACTCGTAGAATCGGGGACGTCCACGTTTAGTGTATTCTTCGATGGCTTTGGCGCGTTCTTTTTCCTCTTTATCTTTTTCTTCAGCTTCTTTTTCTGCGGGTTGCGAGATGGTTTTTTCGAATTCTCCATTCAAATTTTTGTAGCTGCCTTCCAATGCAGTGGTGTAAGTTTTGAAGTCGGCTAATGCACTTTCAGCTTGGCGATGGGACAAATGTACCTGTTCTGAGAGTAGGATTATGAGGTCCATCATGCTGTGCAGCGTCTGTTTGTCCAAGTCGGGGGCGTGGTCGTAGTATCTTTGGAATACGCTCATTAAATCCATAAACATGTCATCGACGTGTTTGGTTTCTCTTTTGAAGAGATTTTCAGAGGTCAACGACTTGGTTTTAAGTGTTAACATAAGATTTTTAAGGACAGCAGAATCAGCCTGAGACAAAACAAAAACCCAAACTAGGCTATGTAGGCTGACTAAATTATATTTTGTGGTTAAAACAGTCTATCTTAGCATAGGTTTTCTTCCCGTAAGTTCCCCCGCGTCGCAGTAAACCTTGCCAAACCGCTTTATAGCGTCCTTAGTTGCCGATTCTATCAACCAGATGAGCCATTATATGTTTGTTGATTGTATTAACAGTTTTCTCGAATCTTCGGTCGAACCGCACGATGTCAGACATGCTTTTTGAAGAGAAAAGTTTAAGGGCGAATGGTTTGTTTTAGGATGCTGAATTCTATCTTTGAGGTTTGTGATTTGAGCACCAAAATGGAAACAATCGAAGAACGCAAAGCGGAAGTTCTCATTAAACTACGGAAATACAAGCTTATCGAAAAGCAAAAGTATGAAGGCGCATATGCCTACATCGTTGATATTCCCCAAGACAAGGAAAAAACGCTTGTTTGGTGCATCCTAGGCGAAGCCACTGTGGGTATCGCAGCCATGAACACTCTCTACAAGGTTATGAAAGAAAAAGCGCTGGAACGCGCCATTGTCGTAACTGAGGGCCGTTACACTCACGCAGTTAAGCTGGGTGCCAAAAAGAAGAATGTTGAGTTGCTGCCTAAATCCTTCCCGGTTTTTGACATTTTCGAGCATGCTTTGGTGCCATATCATGAAATACTAAACGAGAAAGAAAAGAAAGAATTGCTATCACAGTATAAGGTACAGCCCTATCAGATGCCTCAAATAAAATCAGGGGACCCCGCAGTCAAAGCCATTGGTGCAGAACCTGGCGATGTGCTCAAAATTACTCGTAAAAGCACAACCGCAGGTGAGCATGTAACTTATCGGTATGTAGTGGAGTAAAATCATTACATTTCTACTCTCCAGTTAGATTTTCTCAGTGGATTTGTTAACCGTAAAGTATATTTCGGTTAGATGCTGTGTAAACCCAAATCTGCATCTTGTCTGAGGGAAGCATATGCCTGTTGAAGCAGTTATATTTGATTTAGATGGAACACTCACAAGTTTTAACATAGACTATAAAGCTCTCCGCGGAGATGCTCGAGAATGCCTTATGAGAGCCGGCGTTCCCGCATCACTTCTCAAAGTTAACGAAAGCGTCTTTGATATGCTAAAAAAAGCCGCAATATACTTCAGAAATAAGGAAAAGAAAGCTCACGCTTTCGAAAAAGCCCGCGCCGAATGTCTATCCATAGCTGAAAAATACGAAATGGAAGCCGCGGCAACAACAAATTTGATGCCCGGTGTTATAGAAACCCTCAAAGCGTTAAAGGAGATGAACCTTAAGGTAGGTCTGTGTACAACCAGTAGTGAGGCCGCAGTCAACTATATTTTGGAACATTTCAAAATCGGTGAATACTTCCAAGCGGTGGTTTCCCGCAACAAGGTAAAACAAGTTAAGCCTGACCCCGAACAGTTAACGCTGGCACTAAACCTCTTAGGTGTTCAGGCGCAAACGACAGTTATTGTAGGTGACAGCATAGTGGACATGCAAAGCGCCATGGACCTCAAAGCCATCGCCATCGGATTGCCCACCGGCTACTCAACGCATAAACAGTTGATAAGTCAAGGCGCAAACTATATACTAACCTCTCTGACCGATTTGCCTATACTCATAAAAAAAATGTGCACTTGGACTACAAACAAACCCGAGCTATCACCTGCGAAACATGATCCACCTGATCCTTGAAAAAAGGAATTCTTAGATGCAAAAGAATAAACTGCATCTAAACCATAAACAGTAACGGGAACAAGAATGCAGTACACCATTTACTACTTCACCGCAACGGGCAACTCGCTACAAATTGCCCGTCAACTTGCCTTAAAACTCGAAAACACTTCCATCGAATCTATGACCACCCAACCGCCCAGTCATCCCATCGGCGGGCAAAATCAAGCCATCGGGTTCATATTTCCCGTCTACTACATAGGTTTACCCCGGATTGTTAAACGATTTGTCCAAAACCTCCAAATACATCCAAAAACCTACTGCTTTGCTATTGCCAACTTTGGAGGAAGCCAACTTGACACCTTGGGTATGCTCGATGCCATCCTCCAGCAGAAAGATATCTCCTTATCTTACGGCGAAGGCATCAAATGCCAGATAACTACATCCCCCGCTACGACGCACTCCCCCCAGAAAAGACACATAAACTAATAGAAGCCGCTACGGTTAAGGTGAATGCCATCGCTGAAGCCATCACCAAACAAACGATTCGCCCCATAAAGCGGAAAGCAAAATGGTTCTGCCGAGTCATAAATCACCTGGGTATGTATCGAAATATTGAAGCTTTTGACAAAAAGTTCACCACAACGAGCGCCTGTAACGGTTGCGGTTTATGCAGTGAAATCTGTCCCGTGAACAACATAACCCTTGACAATCACCACCCAATATGGCACCACCGTTGTGAACGTTGCATGGCTTGTATTGAGTGGTGCCCCACCGAAGCAATCCAATACGGCAAAAAAACAATTGCATTCAAACGGTACCATAACCCTGCCATCAATCTCGCAGACATTACAGCTGGAAACAAACACACTGTCTAACCCAACTTTGCACCCAGTTTGGGAGAGCTTCTAATGACCGGATCATCCTTTTGGACTTAAGGTTACAAAGAACCTCGAGCAGTTTTTGGCATTGTGCTGCTCTGGAAAACATCAGTTTTCTTACCACTACTTAGCCTTGTTATTGGCTGATTTTTATCATTTCGCACCAATTAACGCTTATTCTTGTGACACAAAAAACCTGGATTTGGGCGTTAAAATAAAATTAGTTAGGCGACGGTAATTACGCCGTCGTCTCTACAAATCAGCTTTCGCTCCCTAAGCAGCCGTTTTAGAATCTCTGCGAATGCTTGTTTTGTGTCCTCGTTTGAGTGACTTATGCCAAAGACCTTTGCGGTTTCCGAGATTAGAGCGTCGTCACTTATGCCCAGTGCGTACTGAGCCACTTTTGTCATTGTTGCTTCAACTTCTTCAGGGGGAATGTATTGAGGTTTGCGTCTGGATTCGGGGACGCCCAGCATGGGGCCACGTATGGGGGTTTCTTTTAAACCCACCGGCCAGAGGAAGCTGCCCTTGATGGTGACTTTTTGTTCGCGGATGAGGTTGTTGAGGGCTTCTTTTACGGCGTGACTAATTTTGGGTGTCACCTGTTTTATGTTCCATGTTGCCGCTAAACGTTCCACGGCGTAGTCAAAGTGGATGGGGCCTTCATTGGCTATGAGATCACATAGGAGTTTGGTTTGGTTTTCGCGATTTTCGGGGAAATGGAATTCGTTTCTAACCCGGGAATCGACGACAGATTTGGCAGTTATGGCTTTAATGTAGGGGTTATATGTTGCTTTTAATGGGTGAACTTTGTAGGGGATGCTGAGTTTTTCGATGCCGCCATACTCGTTTTTTTGTATGTCAGTGGCGGGTGCGGTGATGGGCTTTTGGCTGTCTTTTTCGATTTGTTGTACTTGTGCTTGTTCGATGGCTTCTTTTAGGCGGCGGATTTCACTGTCGCGGCGTGCAATCCAGGCAGGGGCCCAGATGCGATGGATCCGCCAGCCCAGTTGTCGTAGGATTTGTTCACGGAGGCGATCTCGGTCGCGGGCGCTACTACTGGATTTATAGGTCGTGCCGTCGCATTCCACACCTACGAGGTAGCTGCCTTTACTGGTTGGGTCAACTACTGCTAGGTCAATTCGGTAGCCGCTACAACCCACTTCGGGGACAATTTGGTAACCCATATTTTTGATTTCTGCTGCCACATCCTCAACGAGGGCTGAATCATACGTGCCTGTTTTGTTGGGTTTTATCCAGTCGGTGCCGTGTTCGGCGTAGTTGAGGTAGGTGCGTAGTGTCTGGACACCGAGTGCTTGTGCGTCGGGGTCGATGTCTGAACCTTTGATGGAGGTTATGAGCACCACTTTTTCGCGGGCACGGGTTACCGCTACGTTTAGACGCCGTTCTCCGCCAGGTTTGTTGAGTGGTCCAAAGTTCATGGTCATCTGGTGGTTATGGTCAAAGCCATACCCCACACTAAAGAAGATAACATCACGTTCATCGCCTTGTACGTTTTCGAGGTTTTTCACGAAGAAACCGTCAATGCGGTCTTCTTTGAAGAAATGTTCGAATTCATGGTGAGTTTTTAAGCGGTGGTCGATGGCTTCTTGCACTGCCTCCATTTGTGCAATACTGAAGGTAACTACGCCTAAGGTTTTTTTGGGGTAGTTTTTGAAGTGTTCAAAGACAAGGTCCGCGACTTTTTCTGCCTCAAGGGGGTTGGCACGTTTGCCGCCTCGGTCGTAGATTCCGTCAACGACATAAGCAAGTTTGACCCCTAAACTATCGGTTTCTGCTTTAGCGGAGGGGAAGGTTATCATGGCATCATCGTAAAATCGGTGGTTTGAAAACGCGATCAAGCCCTCGTGTCTGCTGCGGTAATGCCACTTTAATGTTTTGACGGGGAGTCCAATGCCTAAGCATTCATCGAGGATGCTGTCAAAGACCTCTATATCCTCGTCGGTTAGGTCGTCCCAGTCTTTGTCATCAAGGAGGTTTTTTTGGAAAAACGAGGTGGGTGGCAGCTGTTTGTTGTCGCCTGCCACTACTATGGTTCTGCCTCGATAGATGGCGCTTATGGCATCTTCGGGTACAAGTTGGGATGCTTCGTCAAAAAGAACTAGGTCGAATTTCATGTCTGGATGCAGAAATTGGCTCACCGACATGGGGCTCATAAGTAGGCAGGGTTTGAGTTTGACCAATAGGTTAGGAACTTTTTGGAATAACATGCGCAACGGCATGAGGCGTCGTTTTTTGGCTGCTTCTTTGTTTAGAATACCTGCTTCGGCGTCGGCGGCTTGGATGAGAATGTCTTGGGGTTTGCGTACGTTGGCGGCGTCAATAACCATAGCTGAGGTGAGGTGAATCATTTCTTGGTCAAGCGTCTTGAAATCGGTGATGAGTTGTTCATGGTTCTCACGGCGGAATCTGCCTATTTTTTGGTCTTCTGTACAGAGGTCGTTTATCCATTCTTGATAGACGCTTTTGCGGAAAGTTAGCAGTAGATCATTTGCCGGCAGTTTTTCTTCAGCAAGACGATTAAAAAAGCCGTCTAAACCCCGTAGGGTGAAGCGGTTTTTGGTGTCTTTGTAGTCAATCCATATTTGCAGATCATCTACGCGGTCGCGTAGCATTTGAATGCGCTCTTCGATGATTCTGATTTCCAGCGTTTTTAGTGGTTGATCCTGGTAGCGCATTTCGCTATCGAAGCGTTTCTCAAACTCTGAGAGTGCGTTGAGTGCGGCGGTGCGTTTTTGTGTCAGTTCACTGTTTGACGGTGATGCGTCGGGGCCTTTGGTGGCGATTTCAGCGTATGCCTGCGGTACGGGAATGTCGTTGAAGGCCAGTTGTACTTTTCTTGCCCATGATAGTATTGAGACGATGGTTTCCCAGTTAGTCTCAGATTCTTGGAAATGCTTGCCATATTTTTCTTGCAGTTGGGCTTTTTCGCCTACGATTTGGGCTTCTTTTTTGCGGATCTCCTCGCTGTTTTTGAGGTCTAAGATAAATTGTTTATAGTTTTTGGGTTCGTTTTTGGCTACTGCTGTGAGGGTTTGTTTGGTCACGTTGCAGAGGGTCGTGAGCTGTTTTTCTGTTTCTGTAATCCAATCTTCTAACTGAGGTAACGGGGTTTCAGTGATAGCTGTTCTTGATTGGGGCACTTTCTCGGGAAGTAGCATTTGGAAGTCTTTGTTTTGTTGCTCCCATTTTATCACTGCCTCGCGGAGTTCTTCGCCTAAATTCTTAATCATAGGTGACGGATTTGCCGTGGTGGTGAGTAGTTTTATAAGTGTTTCGGGGATAGTTGGTGTCCAGTTTATTTTTGTGATTTCTTCGACGAGAGCTATAGCTTTTTCGGCACCATTGAAGTCGGTCCGGCTCTTGTGGTAGAAGTGGCCCAGCATGGTTTGGACGACTTCGGCGGATTCCGCGATTTTTTTGGCGTATTTGTTGACCCTGTGTGCGTCGGTTAGGTCCTGTAGCACAGTTTTGGGGACTTTGCCGTCATGGGTGACTTGTGCGATCCTTTTTTGGTCATTGCGGTATTCGCTGTTGAAAAAGTTGAATTTCTGATATGGACCGCTGTATTTGGTGATGAGGTCTTCGAGGTTGAGTTGGTAGATGCCGTCGGTGTAGGTTTCGTCGAGATGACTCTTTAGTAGGTTGTGGTCTTGATAGAGCTGTCGGGCTTTAGCTGCAGTTTCCTTTACCTGCAAGAGGTAATCCTCATCAAACCACTGGGGTTCTGGTTTGTCTGCAAAGCATAGTTGCGCTATGCGGGCGAGATGCTTTAGCTGGATCAGGGTTAAGCCGTTGTTGTCTAAGCCCAGCATTTGGGTAAGCGAGTGGCTGGTTTCCCGCCACTTCTTAAAGACGGTCTCGGTGTTTTTAAGGTAAACTAGAAAGGCATCGCGTTTAGCTAAGAGTCCGTTTTCATGCAGATCAGCCGTTCCGATGACTTGGGCAAAGTTATTTGTTGCTTGCTCGATTTCTTGTGATCGTGTCAACTCTGCCTCAAAGAGGGCTGGTGTGTAGCGTTGCATGAGGTCTGCGCGGGTCATTTTTATCCAGTTAGTGATTTCAAGGTAGGCCTTTGCTTCAGTTAGCAACTTGTCCAATGCGGGGTTGGTTAGCCAGTGCACTTCGGGCCGGGGGCTTTCAAACAGCAGTTTGCTCACGTCAAGCAGCCACTGTATACGTGTAAAGCTTTCGGGTGGAAATACGCCGATTTTGGCAGAGAATGCTTCGATTTCAAATTTGAGGTCATGCAGGGTCCCGTTGATAGCTTCGAGTGCGGTGCGGACTTCGCTTCGGATTTCAAGATTATACTTGTTTGCGTGGTAGCCCAACCAGGGAAAATCGGGTTCTTCAACAACCTGCCAGACCTTGCTAAGTTGACTGGTGAGTTCTTCGAGTTCCCGTATTTTTTGTGGTGTAAGTGTACCTACTTCAGTCATGCCAACTGGCACAAACGGTACCCGCTCTAAACCACAGATTATGCTAAGCACCTCGTAGACGCTGCAATGTAAATACGGCCGTTGTTTATGTAATGCGGTGACGTAGTCGTTTAGGGCGTCACGGTATTCGGTTAAGCGTTCAAACTCGTGGTTAGAGGGTAGCTTGCGTGGGACAAGGGTTTCGTCGAGGCTACGTTTGAGTTCCGCTACCACCTGCTGCTTGTTGGCTTTACTGCTGTGCATTTCGAGACAGAAATGTGCCAAACCCACTTCGCTTAGTCGCTTGTAGACGACTTCGAGTGCCGCCATTTTTTCGCTGACAAAGAGCACAGATTTGCCATTGGCGATGCATTCTGCGATAATGTTGGCGATGGTTTGGCTTTTACCTGTGCCAGGTGGACCTTTCATCACAAAACTCTGTCCACGCAGGGCGTACTCAATGCTTAGGCGTTGGCTGCTGTCGGCATCGAGCACTTGGTAGGTTTTGGCTGGCAACTCGACTTTGTCCACGTCTTTTTCTTCAGGTAAATCAGTTTGGATAAGATTGTCTTCTTTTATGCCTGCAATAGCACGGATAATGGGGTGCATGGTTACTAGATCAGCGTTGGATTCAAGGTCCTTATATATGACTAGTTTTTGGAAGGAGAACAAGCCCAATGCGACAGAGGCCTCGGTTTTCCACCCTATCTCTGATAACGTCCCTTCAACTTGCTTGTAGTAGTGGGTTAGTGTTAATTCATCCCCTTCCTCTGGCAACGCTGGCAAGTCTATTTTGTAATCGTTTTTGAGTTTTGCTATCAATGCGGGATTGAGCACCGCTTCATCTTCTACGGGTGGCACAGTGATGCTATAGGGGGCCCGGATTGTTTCTTTTCCCAACTCTAGTGGTACCAAAATCAGTGGCGACTGTACTTTCTCTTTCGTTTCAGCATCAACCCAGTTAAGAATGCCAAACGCGGCATAGAGGATGCGTACGCCTCGTTCACGGTAATCTAGCAGGGCGCGCCGTTCGAGTGCTCTTAGAGCGCGGTCGAGTTCTTGTGGGGTGAGTTTGTCACTTACCAGTTGGTTAGCCCCTGGTTTTTTTGGTGCTTCTTCTATGGTAGCGGTTTCAGGGTGAGCTGGGGCGGTTCTAACTTCGAGTTGGACCTTTTGGGCGGTTGCTTTGCCACTGGCTTTTTTCCCTTTAGCCTTGGATTTTTGCTCCGTTTTCGCCTTTTGAGCTTTGGGTGTTTGAGGAAGGCTGAAAAACTCTAATTGCCCCTTCTTAACAACTAGGGTGTCAAAAATTTTTTGAGGATCAGGTTGGGTTATTGGGAGATTACCATGTTTTTCTTTTCGGAAGTAGAGAAGGTTATTTTTGCGGGATAAATCAATGAGTCTGGCTTTCCAGTCTTCGACGCGTTTCATAGGTGTGGAGACTAATGGGGGTTGTTGAGGTTCGGTCATGAGGTACATCCGCTCGTTTTAGTATGCTATTGTATACCTCATTCTTTAATATTTGCGGTTTATCCGCTGTCACCAAAACAAGCCCACTACACTGTTAAATCTAATTGTTGTATATAATTGGGTATAGTTTTTTCAATTTAATACGGGCATCTTGGTGGTGAATTGCCAATCAACACCCTTTTGAGAAGAGTTGCGACTTTGCTCCCAAGCCAAGAGACTCTCATTAAGCAGACCCAACTTATCAATCCCCTCATCAAGACATTGCCGACTAAAAACACTAAACTCAATCTCCGCAATATTCAACCAACTACCACGCTTAGACG
>Ga0123356_10002882_pt1 | contig 18208 bp, 25 predicted proteins | sample TergutEmb28metaG_2_FD_92546 | JGI IMG/M metagenome (GOLD analysis project Ga0123356, IMG submission 92546) | Embiratermes neotenicus P3 segment gut microbial communities from Petit-Saut dam, French Guiana - Emb289 P3 | ecosystem: Host-associated > Arthropoda: Insects > Digestive system > Gut ...
AAATCAAAATAATTATTAAAAAAATACCTGAAAAAGAAACTGTTATTCCTGTTCCCTCCAAAGAAATACCAAAAAATACTACATCACTTTACGACTTGTATGAATTGGCATCCAACGAGCCGACAAAAGAAATAAAACCGCAGCCGAAATTTTTTGAATGGACAGGTGATATTAAAGAATATTACCGAGATAATTCACTTGTAACCGATGATAAAGGCAGAGCAGGATATTTAAATTTACCAGTTTCTTCAAATCAAAAACCAACGTTTACGCCGGCAAATTTTACAATTTCCGATACCGAAAAATCAAAACTTTATATTCAAATACGTGATACATACGAGGCTCTTTATAAATTTGAAATAGATAATAAACAGGAAGAACCAAAATTGAGAGAAAATCTCAATTCTTATTACGATACTTTTGTTGAAAAATTTGGTCATCTAAAAGATAGAAAAAACATACAGTTTTTTAATAAAGAACCAAATTATAATAGTATCTGTTCCATTGAAAATGAAATTGATAAAAAATTTATAAAATCCGATATTTTTTATCGTCCGGTTACATTTACTTCTACAATCGAAAAGGGAACATTTACAGCATCCGATGCTCTATTATCTTCTCTTAATACTTATGGTTATGTAAACGAAGCCTACATAGAATCACTTACAAATAAAAATTTTAAAGAAATATATTCAGAGTTAAAGGACAGAATTTTTTTTAATCCTGATTCAAATCGTTTTGAAACTGCGGACAAATATATTTCAGGCAATGTTGTCGAAAAAATTGAATCTTTAAAAGTATATTTAAATTTAGATCCAAATAATGAATTTTTAAATGATTCTTACAACGCTTTGCAAGCTGCAAAACCCCAAGAAATAACCTTTGAACAGTTAGATTTTAATATGGGAGAACGTTGGATTCCAACAAGTATTTACGAAAATTATGCAAAACATTTATTTTATAATTCAATAAATATTATTTACAATAAAAACCTTGATGACTTTTCAGTTAATAATTCTAATCAATATATGCCCTTGCATCCCACCATTTTAAATGAATATGCAGTACAAACTTCATCACGTTTATATGATGGACTTACTCTTTTTCATCACGCCTTGCTTAACACCGTCCCAAACATTACTAAAACCATAAGAGTAGATGGCAAAGATATCAAAGTCCCCGATAGAGAAAACATTCTTTTAGCAAATTCAAAAATTGAAAATATAAGAAATGGATTTTCCGAATGGCTTTCCCAACAACCCTCTGATGTTAAAGATAATTTAGTAAAAATTTATAATCGAAAATACAACTGTTATGTAAAACCCAAATTTGATGGCTCACACCAAGAATTTCCTGGATTAACTTTTGATAAATTTACGTATAAGGAACTTTACAAATCACAAAAAGATGCTATCTGGGGAATATTACAGAATGGCGGCGGAATAATCGACCATGAAGTCGGCGGCGGAAAAACACTTATTATGTGTACTGCCGCACACGAAATGAGCCGTCTTAAAATTGCACAAAAACCACTTATTATTGCAATGAAAGCAAACGTCAATGAAATCGCAAAAACCTATAAAGAAGCCTTTCCTAATGCAAAACTTTTGTATCCAAAAAAAGCAGATTACACAGAAGAAAACAGAATTAAATTTTTTAATAAAATAAAAAATAATAATTGGGATACCATAATTTTAAGCCATGAACAGTTTAAAATGCTGCCACAATCGTTAGATGTACAAAAAAGAATAATTAATCAGGAACTTAATAGCGTAGAAGAAAATTTAAACGTTTTAAAAAACGATGGTATAAAAATAACAAATTCCTTACGTAAAGGACTTGAGAAGAAAATTGAAAATCTAACGGTAAAATTAAAAGATATACAACAGTCTATTAGGAGTAAAACAGATGATTTTATTGATTTTAAAGACATGGGCATAGAACATGTTTTTGTTGATGAAAGCCATATCTTTAAAAATTTAATGTTTAATACCCGGCATAAAAGAGTAGCAGGCTTAGGCAATACAGACGGCAGCGAACGTTCTCTTAATCTTTTAATGGCAATTCGCACAATTCAGGAAAAAACGAGTAAAGATTTAGGAGCGACTTTTCTAAGCGGTACGACAATAAGCAACTCCTTATCTGAATTATACAGTATATTCAAATATTTAAGACCAAAAGAATTAGAAAAACAGGATATTAACTGTTTTGATGCGTGGGCAGCAATTTATGCAAAAAAAACTACTGATTACGAAATTAGTATTACTAATGAAATAGTCCCCAAGGAGCGCTTTCGCTATTTTGTTAAAGTACCTGAATTAGCAATGTTTTATTCTGAAATTACAGACTTTAAAACAGGAGACAGTATTGGATTAGACAGACCAAAATCAAATGAAATTTTAGTAAGTATAGAACCCACAGCGGAACAGATTGATTTTAATAAAAAATTAATTGATTTTCTAAGCACCGGTAACCCAGATGTATTAGAAATAAAATTTGGAAAAAAAGATTTTAAAAAAGAAGCAAAAACTTTATTCGCAATAAATTACTCAAAAAAAATGGCATTAGATATGAGGCTAATTGACAGCAAATATGGAGATAATATTAATAATAAAGCATCAATTTGCGCTAAGAGAATAAATGATTATTATACAAAATTTAACGAACAAAAAGGAACTCAATTTGTTTTTTCTGACTTAGGAGTTTACAATCCGGAAAATAAAGGAGAATTTAATATATACTCTGAAATTAAACGTAAACTAATTGAGGACTATAATATTCCTGCAAACGAAATTGAATTTATACAAAAAGCAAAAACAGAAAAGGCAAAAGAAGCTATAATAAAAAAAATGAATAAAGGTGAAATTCGTGTTCTTTTCGGTTCGACACAAATGTTAGGTACAGGTGTTAATGCACAGGAAAGAGCCGTTGCAGTACATAATATTGATATTCCCTGGCGACCATCCGACCTCGAACAGCGACAAGGCAGAGCAGTACGTACAAAAAATTTTGTAGCAAAACAATTTAATAATAACTCTGTAGATGTTTTAACTTATGCAACAAAAAATACTTTAGATATATTCAGATTTGGACTTTTGAACAACAAACAAAATGTAATTTTGCAACTTAAAAATGGTACAATAGGTTTAAGAAGAATAGATGAAGGCTCCATTGACGAACAAACAGGAATGAATTTGTCCGAATTTGTCGCTATTCTAACAGGCAACAATTTATTACTCGAAAAATCCAAATTAGAAAAACAGATATCAGTACTCGAAAGCGAAAAACATGTTTTTTACAAAGATAAAAGATTGACAGAATATCATTTAAACGATTCTCTTAAAGATTTAGAATCAAACGAAATTAGTCTTAAAAAACTTCAAGCCGATTCTAAAAATTTTCAAGATACTGTAAAATTAGATAATGAAGGCAATAAAATAAATATGCTGAAATTAACCGACTTAAACAGTACTGACATTAAAGTAATTAATGAAAAATTACAGCAAATTAATATAAAAACAGACACAAATGGTCAACATCAAAAAATTGGTGAAATATATGGCTTCGATATTACTGTCAAAACGGAAAAAAATTTAGAAAACGAAAAATCCAATAAATTTTACGTTAAGGGAGAACTTTATTATACTCACTACCACGGCTTTCTTGCAAAAGACCCAAAAACAGTAACAGACAGTTTTATGAAAGCGCTTGAAAGTATATCAAGAACAACAGAAAGTTATTTAAATAAAAATGTTGAACTTAGAAAAAAAATTCTTTCATACAAAGAAATTCTCAATAAAGAATGGCAAAATGAACCTTTACTCAAAAAACTAAAAACAGAGCTTGATAACAAGGAACGTGAACTTCAGATTGCTTTAAATGAAAAAAAGGAGGAAAAAATACAATTGCAAAATCAAAAACCAGAAGATACTTCAAAACAAAACAATATTCAAGTATCTAGTATATCAATGCAATCAAAGAGAAAATTTTCGATGTCAATGTAAAAGGCAAAATATAATTTATACTGTTTTAGGAAAATCGGAAATTCTTGTGGTATAACAGGGAGATAACCGTTCCTGTTTTATTTTCCATGCTTCACCATTGCCCATACAGGCAAATTTTAATGTATTTCTACCGTATTTGTCATTCATTTTATCTAACACTGCCATCAAACAATGATGCTTGTTTCTATCAACAGTATCAAACAAATTGCCTTGAACGGCATTTTCAGAAATAATATCCATAAGCATCACACCGGCTTTCTTAAAGAAAAAATTTGACCGATATATTTTTTTAAGTCCTTCGAGAACATAAAAAAGCAATTCCTGAGTTGAATTTGTTGCTACTGGTAATGGAATTACAATATGCTGGCTATATTGTGGTAAATCTTTTCTATAATGATTTGTATCTATAAAAACAAGAGCAGATTTGGCGCATGATTTTTGTTTGCGAAGTTTTGCTGCTGCCATAGCAGTATATGTAGAAACGGCTTCACGTACAGTGTTATAATCATCAATCATTTTTCCAAACGATCTTGAAACCATAATAGATTGTTTTGGAGGTGCATTTAATTCCATTTTTATACATGGAATGCCATGCAGTTCGTTCCATGTACGTGCGCCAGTAACTGTCATGTTATTTCTAACCCAAGTTTGAGATAATTGGGTAAATTCAAATGCGGTTTTGATACCCATTGTTGTAAGTCGTTTTGTGTGTCGTCGCCCGATGCCCCATACATCCCCAATATCAAAATTTTGCAATGCTTTAATTCTCTTTTCTTCAGTATCAATCAAACAGACGCTTTTATATGCAGAATACTTTTTTGCATATTTATTAGCAACCTTAGCAAGAGTTTTAGTAGGCGCAATGCCAATAGATACAGGTATTCCTGTACCTTGTTTGATAGTTTCGACAATATCGGTGCAATAATTTTTCAGGTTTGTATGTTCAAACCCACTAAAATCGAAGAAACTTTCATCTATTGAATAGTCTTCTATTTCCGGACAAAATTGCGACAGCAATCCTTTAACACGTAAAGACATATCAGCATAAAGGACAAAATTAGTTGAATATACCTGAACATCATGTTTTTTTACCAGTTCTTCAATTTCAAAAAAATTTGCTCCCATTTTAATTCCTAACGATTTTGCTTCATTGCTGCGGGAAATGGCGCATCCGTCATTATTGCTTAATACTATTACCGGTTTTCCTTCAAGACTAGAATTGAAAACTCGCTCGCATGAAACATAAAAATTATTGCAATCAATTAATGCGTACATGGGTTTAAAATTTTTTAATACAAAATTTTAATACTCCCCATCGGCGCAGTTCCTCACCTTCTCGTACTGTAATAGTTGGGAAATCAGGATTTGACGAAATCAGTTCAACACAGTTATTCCCATATTTCAGTCTCTTTAATGTAAATTCGCCATCAATTGAAAAACAAACTATTGAATTATCATAAGGTTCGACAAGTTTGTCAATTACCAGTAAATCGCCTTTATTAATTCCGTCTCCTATAAGACTGTCTCCCCCTGCAATTAAACAAAAAGTAGTTTCTTTTTTCCGAACTAACAATTTATTAAAATCAATACCTTCTTCCATATAATTATATGCTTCAGAAGGGAATCCTGCTGCAACAATGCCGCAATATGGTACTTCCAATTCAATCAATTCTTTGGCTAATGGAATTAATTCATTCAAAATATGATTGATATAATTATTAAGAAATCTGCTTGCCATTTTAGAAATTTTGGCAAAAGTAAATAAATTAATGTTTTCTACCATACAAAGTATCTTAATTGTATTTGCAGTCCTTTTTTACTCTGTGCCGCCGAAAATACGACCTGCAAGTAATTGCTTAAAAATATTTATCTCTTATTTAAACAGTGGGAAAAAGTCGAAATTTATTTGTGCAGTGTTATAAAGAGTGTTATATTTGTTTCATTATTAAATAAATAACGTTCCACGTGGAACATAACAAGTTAAATATAAAGGAGTTCAAATGAAAACGAAAAAAATTGAGTTACAAAAAGTAACAAAAAACCAAGCAAAAATGCTTAAAGAAATTGGCTTTGATTGTAAAGTAGAATTTTATTATAATTCGCACGGTGAATTATATCGATGGAATGGAACTGGCGAAGAAACCCCTAACAGTTACCCGCATTATGAACATACAGCGGACTGTTATTCTGCACCGTCAATTGCACTCGCACTTAAGTGGGCAATGGAAGAAGAAGGAATAATAAATAAAATTGACTACGACCACGAATTTCAAAGATTTTACGGAAGTTTTGTAGTAGATGGTTTATGGGATTGCACCATATCTTATGACAACTATGAAGAAGCCGAAACTAATTTATTAACAGTAATATTAATTATAATATTAAAACAAGGAGAGTAAGATCATGACAACACAAGAACAGGATACAATAAAGGCTCAATTTGTGGAAATTAATCGGATACTTGCAATTCTTATTTCGGATGAGAGCATATCAGATGACGAAAAACAGCAAATTCTATACAGATTACGTGATAGAATAGTTAGGTATATTGAAAATTTAAGATATTATTAAGATAATTTGAACTAATTATAGGAGAAACAAAACAATGACAACAAAAAACGAAAGCATTTTTATGCAAATGCACAATGGAACTCGAACAGGTGATGGCTCATTTAATCAGGGGCTTAAAAACCTGTTTTACAAAGCAGATATGAAAAACCAAGTTAAACTGGTAAGAGCGTTTCCGGAATTTTTCGGAGATGAAGTAGAAGAGTTTGGAGTAACTAAAGAAATGATTGACCCGCAAGCGAATAAGAAAAAAATTAACTACAAAGGATGGCAAATCAAATGGGAAGAAAAAAATCAAATTTATGAATTATTTACTCCCGATGAAATGGAACAGCCGGCAGGGTATAGAAACTCCGAAATGGAAGTTGGCTCAATTCTTGCCGCCAAAACTTTTATTGATAATTATTAGAAATTTATTAACTTTGCAAAAATTTTAAACATAAACAAATAAAACCGCACACCCAGGGTAATAGGTGTAGAAACAAAATGACAACAAAAAATCAACACACAGAAAAAAACGGAACTATTGTTAAATTCTACATCGGATGTGGAGGTAGATTAAACTGCGGCGGGCATCTGACCTGCTTAGGATTAGAAGATATAACAGATGGTTGGGACTGGAATCAGCATTGTTATATTCATGATGAAGACGATGAAGGTAATCCAATACCAGAATCAGAAAGAAAAGTAACCGACCAAAATGGGAACATTTTGATGGATGCTCAAGAATATAAAGTTGCGCTAGAAACAGGTATCGGAAGACTCGTATTTAACACTATTTACGACACTACTTATACCTGTTATGCGGAAGATATGAACAAATATGAATTGTTAGCTTTTCTCAAATATAGAGGCGGCTCATATTGTCTTAATGATATACTGGAAGAGATTGGATATTCTTGCGAAGAAATTGAAGTTTATGATTTTTTCAATTGTTGGGAAAAAGCAATTTCTGCAGTAACTGAAGATTTTCTTCACGAGAATTTCCATTGTGCTGACAAGATGCCAGAAGGAGAGAGAGCCTATAAGTCCAATTCAGGTAAATATTATTGGGGTTATTAATTCTCATCTTTGCGACCGCCTGTGCGTATCAGGCACTTTTTTTAAAATTAAAATATTAATAATAAAGGAGATATAATTATGAGTTTACAAAGTATAATTAGACAAAAAAAATATATTGGTAAAAACATCAATATTAAAGAATTAGAAGACACAATGAATGGTAGGGTTTATCAATATAACGCAGCAGCACGCTCACTTTCTAAATATGGGTGGTACACTCGTAGTGCCAACCATATGCCGTCAGGTTCGGGCGGTATGAATACCTGTTGCGTAGAAGCATGGACACTTGATGAGTCAGGTAATCCAAAAAGAATCTTCACGAATTTAAAGCCCCACAGAGCAAAACAAGCAATTAAATCATATAATGATTATTTAAATGGTAAAATTCCATGTTTTGTTTGGGAAAATTACATAACAAATGGGTACTCAACACGTAGAGGTCTATATGCCAACTATGAAAAAAACGAAGAGAGAATAAGAAGCATATCACGTTCACACGCTGATATGTTGGGCAATGAACGAAACAGTACTACTGACCATAATATACGAGTAAAAATGAGAAATAATTAAATAAAAAAGATACTATGTACAACCCTAACTGTTATTATGCTGATATATTCGATTATGGTGTAGATGCAGCCAATGCCATGAGTGTCGGGGACGCCGACTGGCAATCCAAAATTAGAAAAGACAACGATTACATCATCAACGATGTATGGTGGAACACCCCTCATTCTACTGACGATGAATAATATTATTAACGAATTAGCCGCCAAATATGGCGGCTACACGGCAGGCGAATACTGCGTAATCGAGAAAGTAGTTCCCAATAAGGGACTTATTATTTACAGAATTACAATGGAAGAGGACAAACCCATTATTGACGTTAAACGATATTTGCCAAATGAAGTTCCTGAAACACAGGAAGCGTTTGATGAATTTGAAAAATTAGCAACTGATTTTGTAAAAGAATTGTCACTTTTTTTTCAAGAAAAAACTGGAGAAAATTACGAAATTTCGCACGATTGGATTGAAAAAAAAAAGTAGGTTTTCAGAAATATGGAAACCTACAAGGTTATCTACAATAGTAGAAATTGCGACAAAAATAAATGTTTTTAATAAAAAAAATGCAAAACTCAAAAAAAATAGGAAAAAAAACAGGCTTCCACCAAAGAAACCTGCATTATCAAATTTTACTCACTTTTTGCGAGTGCTGCAAAAATAATCCTTTTTAATTATAAATAAAAAAATGAAAAGAGAATATCCATTATTTATTATCGACCGGTCAAAATCGGAGACCTATCCTAATGACTATATTGTATGCCTTGACCGTGAAGTTGGATTTGTAGCGCAGGTTTTGCATTTGCCCAATGACAATCTATATAGTCAATTTGTTGATAAATTCTATAACATTGAAAATAAGGAAATTGCAGGGGTACATAAACCTTTGAAAAAAGGAGGTTTAATTTTGCAAGTCCTTGATTTTCTGTATTATTTTGAAGTAAAGAATGAAACAAAAAATCGAATACAGGTTTTGTTAAAAAAAGCGTTTAAAAAATATATGCACGCCGAAGTTGAACGTACTCCTTTCGATGATTTAAGTATTGAAAATCAAATAAAACAGCAGCAGTTATCTGTGGAACATGCCAAGTCCAATTATGAAGGGCTACTCAGAAGGACTAATGGAGATAAAAAACATGCCGACTATACAATAGCGTTAGCGGAAGCTACTCTTGAAAGTCTCAAAACATTACGTGATAATCAAAAATTATTAAATTTTAATTTGAATTAATCACTTCATTAGATATGTATTTATGTATATATATTTATACTTTTATATATAAATATTTTTATATGTATATATGTATTCATTAATTCTCATTACTCTTTGTCTAACCTGTTCCAGTTATATGCTCCATAAACAGAGTTAATAAAGTAAAGACTTCTCATTCCTATCATAATAAATGAGTATTCAGTAGGACTTTCAAGTGAAGTTATCCACAAAACTACCGTTGCAATATTTACTAATATCCATAAATACCATTGTTCTTTGTATCTGAGTATTGCAAGTATCATGGTAACAATTGCCACAACTGTTGTTGCGCTGTCCAGAACAGGAGATTTTCCTCCTATATATTCTAAAAAATAAGCATACAATGCTGTTAACAGAATAACAGATGTTAAAATAACAATACGCTGTAAATTTGTCAAACCGTGAGTTTTAATTATATTTTCTGTTTTTGAGGTTACATGTTTTTTCCAAAAATAAAAACCTGCAATTTGCATTGGAAAATAAAAACCCAAATTCAACATTACCTCTCCATAAAATTTGCTTTGATAGCAGATATATGAATACAACATAAATTTTATAGTTCCAAATCCAAAGTTCAATAAATGTCCTTTTGCTGCCAACACTACGCTTACTACCCCAATAATTGAAGTTAATATTCCAAGATAGTTAATATTTGATTTGACATGGCAGTCAATAATGTTAAGAATTATTACTGAAGATATTAGGACTATTTCAAAAAGATTTAATTTAAAGTGAATTTTCTTTTTGATTGTTTCCATATTTATCAATTCTATAAAACGTTGACTTACTTATATTCGCTTTCTTACACGCTGCATCTATAGAAATATTTTCTTTCACATATAGGTAATTAGCGTACCGGTATTTTTCTTCTGTTTTTCTTGTAATTCCTTTTGGTCGTCCTAATAATTTTTTCCTCTTACGTGCTGCGTTCAATCCGATGATTGTTCTCTCCCGGATTAAATTTCTCTCAAACTCAGCAACAGCGCCAAAAATTTGAAACAGGAATTTACCACTTGAAGTAGTGGTATCGAACATCGGTTCTGATAGGCTCTTAAAATTTACTCCTGTATCATTAAATTTATCTATAAGAGTAACCAGATTTTTGAGAGAGCGAAAAATTCTGTCAATTTTATAAACTAAAATTACATCATCTCTGCGGGCATGTTCGAGCAGGTTCATCAAGCCGGGACGATCCTCTTTAACTCCGCTGCCAATGTCACAATAAATTTTTTCGCATCCGGATTTTTGGAGAAGATCTATTTGGGAGTCTATGTTCTGTTCTTTGGTAGATACTCTGGCGTAACCTATAATCATATTATTACAAACAATTAAAATTATTTATAAATGTTACTACGGTGGTCAATTTTAATAACTTCTACAGTAAGTATATTATCTTCGATTGTGTATATAATCCTATAAATACCAATACGAAACCGATATGCTTTGTCTGAATTTGATAATTTGACACAACCGAAAGGACGTGGATTTTTTTTTAAATTATTGACCGCCTCTTTAATTTTTAAAAGATAAATAACAGGTATTTTATCTAATGTCTTTAATACTCTTTTATTGATGATTACATTGTACATTTGTTCTAAGTTTTTCATCAACATATCTGTTAAATTCGTCCAGACTTACTGTTTCGTTTCCTTCACTCTCATCGATGCTAAGCATATCCAGAAAATCTTCAATTAATTGATTATTACCATGTTTCTCTAAGTCAATTTGCAAATAGCGATTACGACCCATCGTATCTTTTCTGTATTTTACTCCTGTAAATTTCATTTCATTAATTTTTAAAATTTAGTGCAAATGTAGTAGTTTTTTTTATTCTTTATGATTTTTTAAAGTATCAAAAAAGGAACGTTTTTTGAAACAGCAAAAATACGAAAAAAAACGGAAAAATATTAGTGCTATTTTCCGTTCTTTTTAATAGTATGATAAAATAACAATTTATCGTACTAACAAACAAAAGAAAAGTTTTAAGATTCATTTTTTTTGATGTTTTTGTTTTCATAAATTTGAGTATTTCTGTAAATACATTTTAGCCCCTTCTATAAATATATCCTTCATATCTATTTCATCATTTTCAACACAAAACATTTTGATTTGTTTTTTTAATGATTTTGGATAATTTAGAGTGTAATTGGTCATTTCTTCGGATTGTTGTGTTGTTTCATTTCTTCCTGTTAGAGTTGTAGAGCTGAACACATTATCTATTCCTTTATTAAAATTTTTCTTTCCCATAGTCATTAATTTTTTAGAAGTTCCTTACATACATTTTTATAATCTGTTGCGCCGTTCGACTTGGGACTGTACCGGAATATATCCAGACCCTCCATTGCAGCTTCTTCCAAACTCACATTGCTGCGAATTATAGTATTGAAAACATGATTTTCAAAACGCTCATTAACTTTTTTAACAACGTCCTGATGAATAACTTTGTTGGAATTAAACCTTGTTATTAACACCCTATAATTTATTAGCCTTTTGTTAATTCGGGTTTGCACCTTTTCAATTGCAGAAAAAATCTTTTGCATGCCGTCTAAACTAAATTTTGCCGGTTCCACAGCTATTATTGCCATGTCAGAACATGACAGTGCATTTAATGGTAAAATTCCGAGTGATGGTGGACAATCAATTAAAATATAATCGTATTTATCTTTAATACGATTTACTAATTCTTCGAGTATTCTTTCTCTCCCTACAACTCCTGCTAATTGTATTTCAATGTCTGCCATATCATCGGTTGAGGAGATTACTATATCAAGTCCTTTAATTACATTCAAAACCGGCAGCGGCTTTTTTTGATTAATTAAAGAATGATAAATCGAATTTTCGCTTTCTTGCGGAAATCCAAAGTGAACAGTCAAATTTGCTTGCGGATCAAAATCTATCATTAATACTTTTTTCTTTAATAAATTGAGACCGGCTGCAACATTGGCAGTAGTAGTCGTTTTGCCTACTCCGCCTTTGTGATTAATTACTGAAATAATTTTTGCCATAAATTTGATTTTTAAATTTTTTGCAAATATATAAAAATATATTTACATAAAAAAATATTTATATGAAAAAATAAAAACATATATACATAAAAAAATAATTTATCGTACTAAATTCTAATTGATCGGCTAATTCAAACGCTTTAATGTCTTTTAAAATTTTTGTATTCATAATATCTAATATTAAAAAGTTAATTATTATTTGAGTGTTTTTGTAAATATAATTTAGCGCCTTCTATAAATATATCCTTCATATCTATTTCATCATTTTCAACACAAAACATTTTGATTTGTTTTTTTAATGATTTTGGATAATTTATTAGATATTTGGTCATCTCTTCAGACTGTTCGGAAATTTCCTTTTTACCTGTTGGAGTAGTTGAACTGAACGCATTATCAATTCTTTTAGTAAAGTTTTTCTTTGCCATAATTTATAATTTATAAATAATTTGCAAATATATAAAAATATATTTACATAAAAAAACATTTATATAAAAAAATAAAAACATATTTATATAATTTTTTAAATCATCATTATTAAATAGTTATATTATAATCCTCTTTTAAAACCTTGAGAATAATATTTTGTATTTTATTAGTCAGCATTTTCTGTTTCTTATAATATTCCAATTTTCCATATATCTTATCCAAGTATCTTTCCCTGTAAATAGTGCACATTAAGTCTTCAATATCAATTTGTTTTTTCTTTGTTTCAATACATTTTGCAAGAAATTCTTTAACTTCCCGAAATTTATAAAAATCATTATCATTTATATCTTTTACATCTAAATATCGTTTACCTTTTTCATAAATGTCTAACTTAATAGTGTCTGCTTTTGACTTTCCTATTTTAGATTTTTTTTCAGATAATAATTTAAAGTCAAAGTTAATTATTGAATTACTTTTTTCTATCTCCTCTTGGCTGGGTGATAATACGCGTATTTTAATTTTATTAGGGGTATATGCTTCGCCAAGTTCCAACATTTCCCTAAAATCTTCCACTGTAATCTTAAACATTCCAAAACGTTCTTGGCTTGAGATTATATCGTACATTCTTTTAGAATTGGCGGTGTTCAATTCTAATGCCACTTCTTTATTAAATCGAGTAAACCCCATTCCTCTATCTTTTAACAAAAAAGGAAGACCCCATGGACTTATCTCAACACGAATATTACTTGTATTTTCAACGTCCTCAATTAAAGTAATCAAATTCCCTTTTGAAGTAATTTTTCTTTTTTTACCTTCAATAATTTCAAAATAACTAAACTCAATGTCTTTACTTTTTAATTTTTCTATCTCTTTCATTATTAGAAATTTATTGTTTTTTCCTCCAATTTCTGAACAATCTATGATGATTGATGGATCGCACAATAAGTCATTTTCGGACTGTTTTACTTCTCCTCTTCCTCTATAATCCAATATAATACACGGGTCACCATCATTCGCATCACGTCTGAAAACTTGTAAATTATCAATTACTAAAATTAAAAAATTTTGTTGCCATGCAGTAAAAGAATGTTTTGAAAATGTGACAACATTAGGCTGCACAAGATTAATATTTCTTTCGGTATCAATTTTAACAAGAATTCTTCTTTTGTCTGAATCGGGTGTCGACAATGAAGTATCTTTTGGATCAAATACATAAGTTAACCTTGCCTTAGGTCCAATGATATTGGATAATGCCTTTTTAAATAAATCTACAAAATTTTCCTCTAAATATTCAACATGATGTTTCGATGGAACTTGAACAGTTAATTCATAACCGTCAATTTTTAAGGGTATTATTGGCGCAAACCAACTATTAAAAACACTAGATGAAACGCTGTTGCTTATAATTTGAAGACATTTATCCCATGTCTCGATACATAAACGGTTGTCTTCAGAAGTAAATAAGGTATTCATAATCTTATATTTAATTATTTATTACAGTAATTGAAATTTTTTGCAAATATATATATAAGTATTTAAATAAAAAAATAATTAAATAATAATTCAAAAAAATATTTATGTATTTATATATATACATAAATATTTTTTTATATATAGGATTTATAATATTTAATCTATCTGATTTAAATTCAACACACAAAATTGCCGATTACTATATTTGTCCTTTTTACTACTATATTTGTCCTTTTTCTATTTGCTTACTAATTAAAATCAATATCTAACATATGGTAAATCAATTTATTAAGATTAATTTTTATTCGATTACTATATTTGTCCTTTTTACTACTATATTTGTCCTTTTTACTATATTTGTCCCTTTTGTTTACTATATTTGTCCTTTTTCTACCCCCTCATTTACTATATTTGTCCTTTTTCTCGCTTTTAAAAATGTTAGTATAACCCTTACAAACAAAGAGAAAGACCCCAATCACCATTTTTCCCCAGAAAAGACTATTCTAAAATAAAAAGATCTGAAAGAACTCTAGAAAAAATAAAAAACTTATTTTATCAATAGGAAAAATTTTAATGCAAAAAATTTTATTTGGATATAAAACTCAAATTTGAGGATTTATTCGATAAATAAGCCTGTTATATGGCAAAAATAACGTTTTAGTGGTCAATATCAAGTAATTACACTGCCATTTTGTCAGTTTTATACAAATACAAATAAAAAAAGCGCACTTTGCAGAGCGCCTTTTTTAATTTTACCTTTTAATTATCTTTTCCGTAAATTCTGCATCTTTAGTTCTTATGCGAATGTAATAAATGCCTGTTTGTAAATGTGAAATATCTAACCAATTGTTGTTTGTTTGCCAATTATTCTCAATAATCTGCCCTACCGAATTAAATAATTCAATTTGAATAATCTTTTCATTTTCACTGAAATTAATTGCTCCTGCAGTTGGGTTAGGATAAATTGTAATTTTTGGATTACCATTATTTTCTTGTATATTAGTATTTTCTACAATTTTAACTTCATAAGTCATGCTGGAAGTTAGTCCATTATCAGAAATTACAATATCAGGAAATGTTTCGTTTAACATACTACACAATAATCTTTTTCCTAAATGAGTTTGATTGATTAAAAATACTCCACTTGCTCCTGATAATGTAATTTCTTCCAAAAGAAAACCTTTATCATCCATTTCAAACCAAGTGAACTGCGTTATGTTTCCTCCGACAGTATATTCACTACTTAAATCTATAAACCCATTTTCATAAATAATTTCACCTCCGTTTATATATTGACCACGGTATTCATAATATTCCATTTCTGAAAATACTGGAAGTTTGGAAAATAACAGCTGATTTCCTGAACAACCAAGTTGGGTTAATTCGGTACAATTACTTAAATTAAGTGAGGCTAATTGATTATTAGAACAGGCCAAAAAAGTTAATTTATTGCAATTGTATACATCGAGGAATGTTAATTCATTTGAGCCACAAGCTAAAAGAGTTAATTCCGTACAATTACTTACATCCAGTAAGGTTAGATAATTACTCATACATCTTAATTCGGTCAATTCAGTACAATTTTCGAGAAACAATTGGGTTATTTGGTTCATATTTATGTTTAAATTTTCTAATTTTATAAAATATTTGCAATCCAAAATGCCTGATACTCCTGAACTATACCAATTTATTTTTGTGATTTTTTTTTCCTCATCTTCATTCCATTCTACTCCGACTAGTTTATTCACCCAATTATTATGACTATTATACCATCCAATTGTATCAGTTATAGTAACACCCAAGAATTGAGCATTAATTATTCCAGAAGTAGCGGAAGGTTGTCTTAAAAATTTACGTAACCCCTCCAAATCATCTGGATGGTACTGTGGTTGCGCTTGTATGCTTATTCCTGTAAGCAGTAATACACTGATAATCAATACTTTTTTATTCATGTCTAATATTTTTTTAATTGTTAATAAATTTTTTTTTATACATTAAAAATTGAAGGCACAAATGTATATTCATTTCTTTAAAATAACAAAAAATTTTTCTAAAACCCATGAACTTCATTTGCATCCAATATATATTTCTCTAATACGGGATTTGCCAATGAAGTTTCGCCGTTTGATTCTTCCCCAGAAAAGTGACAATATTTTTGCCCCACATTTTTGTCAAAGGAAGAATATCCTTCTTTGCAGGCATCATATGAAAAGGGTTTTTCTTCGTTGTATGGAATTAGAGTACCTTTTTTAATGCAATAACCTATTTTTGCTTTTTCACAGTCTTCAATAATAGTATCTACTTCTTCTATTGTATTTTCAAATAGGACTTTATCTTCCTGATTATTCATATCAATAAGTACTCCCATTTCATAGCTTGCTTTTATTTTATCCTTTTCAAAGATGACTTTGGTTTTATCATCTGTCTTGTAAAGATTTAATGAAGTGATTATTACTTTATTGTCATTAAGGTAACATTTTGCGTGTATATCTTCGAGGTACATTATTTTTAAAAATTCAAATTTTTTTTGCAATTTTTTTATTTCTTCACAATTAGGTTCATGTTTTTTACAAATAATTATGGTTTCCTTCCCTTTTTTATTGCGCCGAAGTAGCTGTTTTTCAAAACGCGGCGCTAATTTTAAAAATGGAGAAATTAGTATTAATTTTTCATCAGCCTTTTTAATGATGTTTTCAATTTCAGCTATAATTTGAATTGTTGAAAGAAATTGTGCCATAAAGTAAGTAATATTATATTATTTTTTCAACAAGTATTTTATTGGTTTCTATGAGTTCTCCCATCTGATCTTGTTGTTTTTTTATTATTTCCAAGTAATCTTTTTTTTCTGAACTTAATTCTTCAAATGGAGTATTATGTTGTGTAATGTTGCCGCTCATCACTCCTCCGCTAACATTTGCACCTACAATATTATTTTTTAACACATCAGTATTTTGCAGCATTTCACCTTTACCTGTAAGAAGCCAATTGGCATTTAAATCAGGATATGTATATAGAATTTTTGATATGCTGTCTTGTGATAATGCTCCTCTTTGACGTGCTTTACCTATTAATCCATTTGAAATGCCAGCTTCAACGGTAATTTTATTATCGTTTAAATCTCTGTATTTCATAAATATATCAAGTCTGTTAAAAAAATCTATCATTTATTCTATAGAATTATTTGTAATATAGAAATAATACTATTATTTTTGCGCCTTATTTGGGAACAAATTTAATATAATAATGGATTTATATCAAAAAATAAAAGAAATACATAAAAACCCTATCAAAGATATTGCTGAAATTGTCGGTGTATCAAATAAATATGTAAGGCAAGTTTTGTCAGGTAAGCGCAACGGAACTAAACATTTTGATGCTAAGGGAACACAAATTATAGAATTAGCAAAACAATTAATAAAAGAAAATTAATATGGAAGAAAAATTAAAATCATTACAAAAGACAAGTACCAATGATGATATAAAAAAATATTTCCAAAAAGTTTTTGAATTGAAATCAATAGGGAAAGAATTCCCAGTTAATTTCGATATGGTATGGCAACTTGTTTACGCGCGAAAGGAGGAAGCAGTACGTTCACTTAAGGACACTTTCATAGAAGATATTGATTATCAATTTTTACGCAAAAATGCGGAAAACCCTTTAGGCTTCATACCAATTTGTCTTTAGCAAAATTTCAAATATGAAAAGGAGCGATCTAATGGAGGAGTATTACACAGCCGAAGAAATTGCTTTAGCAAAACGCATTGCATTGCTCGATGAAGACGGCAAACAGGAACTTCGCGCACTTCTCGAAGCTTTTAAAAACAATGATATTGACGCGGCAAATGCAATTTTAGTC
>Ga0123356_10002883_pt1 | contig 18206 bp, 15 predicted proteins | sample TergutEmb28metaG_2_FD_92546 | JGI IMG/M metagenome (GOLD analysis project Ga0123356, IMG submission 92546) | Embiratermes neotenicus P3 segment gut microbial communities from Petit-Saut dam, French Guiana - Emb289 P3 | ecosystem: Host-associated > Arthropoda: Insects > Digestive system > Gut ...
AGCATACGGTCAAGCTTGGTTTGCGGTCTGTTTTCCTCCTCAAAGTAGTGGAGGAACTGTTTCGGAGCTGTAGGCAAATTGAGCTCTTGAGGACGTCCGCTGAACTCACGCCACAGTCGTCTGATTTCATCAATGCTTGGTTTGTCCCTGAAAGACATAAACACGGCGGCGAGATGCCCGTCCGTAGCCGCCACGCGGATACACTGGGTCGTAATTGCAGGGGAATCAGCAGGAACTATCACACCGCCGCTGACCTTACCCCAGACTTTCAAAGGCTCCTGCTCTGATTTTTCCTCCTCGCCTCCGATGTAGGGTATAACGTTATCAATCATATCGGGCCATGATTCAAATGTCTTGCCAGCCCCTGATATTGCCTGATAAGTGCATACAAGCGCACGGTCAAGCCCAAAACGGTCTTTAAGGGGATGAAACGCGGGAACATAACTCTGAATGGAGCAATTCGATTTGACGGTTATGAATCCACGCCTCGTCCCCAATCGTTTTCGCTGACTGGAAATAACTTCTACATGCTCCGGGTTGATCTCCGGGATTATCATCGGTACGTCAGGAGTCAGGCGATGGGCGCTGTTATTTGAGACAACCGGGCATTCCGCTTTCGCATAAGCCTCTTCAAGCGCCTTTATTTCAGCTTTTTTCATATCAACTGCCGAAAAAACGAAATCGCAGGCATCCACGACAGCTCCTATATCAGACTCGGCTGACAAGACGGTAAGGTTTTTTGCGCAATCAGGAACCGTGCCCGGCATCATCCAGCGTCCGGAGACAGCTTCTTCATATGTTTTTCCGGCTGACCGGCTGCTGGCAGCGACAACTGCCAGCTCAAACCACGGGTGACTGTCGATCAACGATACAAAACGCTGACCTACCATTCCTGTCCCGCCAATGACGCCGACTTTGTACTTTTTCACCTTAATAACGACCTCTCTAAAAAAAATTATCAGCAGGGCTAGTCAACCGGCTGATTTTGTAATATAATGTCACATGATGTCACCAATACGTAACAAATTAAAGCCGCACCTCTGTGCTTTCTTAAATTTGCTTTACGATATCATACAAATAAACACTTGTCAATAATTATGTGGAATCCTCAAGGAGATGAACAATGAAAAAAATGACAAATAGAGTCCGGTTTATAACAGTGCTGGTTGCCATATGCACTCTTGGAACGCTTATAAGACCGGTTGCCGGAGCTTCATATACCCCGCCTTACCAGACGCTCAAGATTGGGCTGTATTTCGACTCGACCGCACTTCCGTCGGCAAACTTGCAAAATGCTGACGGACTAGGCAGTGGTTATGAATTTGGGTACTTCGATTCAAACAGGAACTTCGTATCGATTGGCGCTTCGACAACAGAAAGCAGGATATCGATGCTGATGGACCGCAATATGACATGGCATACCGGAGATGGCAGCAACGCGGGGGAGTATCGCGAAGGAACAAGCGGCGAGGCAGTGGTCGGGTGTTTCCACATTCAGTTGAATGCGGTGTATGATACGTTTAAAGAGGCTAAAGCCGAAGCGGACAAGCAGCAAAACGCATTTGTCAGATATCAGTCTGAAAAGTTTCTGGTACTTGTCGGCCGATATACATCAAGAGATGGCGCAAACAATGCGATTTCATCAATGGGGCTCAGCGGCGCCGAGGTCAATGCAGGGACGTCAAAAACGATCGCAGTAACAAAAACCGGAACTAATACAATCCTGTTTGAGTTCGACATGGGGTCAACGCCCCTTGGTGTTATGCCAAAACCGAAAAACAATGAGAAGCCTGAAACATGGTTTAGAGGTTTTCGGTATAACGGGGGTTTTCAGTATGCGCGTCGGGACGGGGCGTTTATTACGGTTGTCAATATGGTCGATATAGAGGACTATACACGGGGCATACTCCCCAACGAGATGAACAACACATGGCCGCTCGAAGCCCTGAAAGCCCAGGCATGCTGTGCGCGGTCATACGCGCTGTCAACGCTGAACAGGCATAACGCGAATGGATTTGACCTTTGCGTCACGGAGCATTGCCAGGTGTATCGCGGAAGGAACTCAACAAATGAGAGGACCGATCAGGCAGTCGAAGAAACAAAAGATATGTATATAACTTATGAGGGTAAACTGTGCCAGACATTCTACGCATCGTCAAACGGCGGCGCGTCAGAAAGCGTCGAAAATGTGTGGAACGACCCTATTCCTTACTTGCAGGGCGTTATTGACCCGTACGAAGCCGACATAGCGCCGAATATTTCGAATTATAGGTGGACCATCAAGTACACGCCTGCGCAGATTACGGAGCGCTTGCGCAGCAGGGGGTATAGCTGCTCATCAATCGTCAGTATCGTGGTCACCAAATATACGCCTACCGGTAATGTTCATACCGTCACTATTACAGATTCAAATGGGAAGAAAATGACCTTTTCCAAGCGGTCAGAGCTCATAACCGCGCTTGGAGTCCCAACTCAACGATTCAACATAGGGGGCGCGAGCGTGGAATCCAGCATATATGCAAACAATCCGGCGCAGCAGCTAAATCCCGGCGCTCAGTATTACGCAATCGACTCGAATGGGGAAACAGTCGCGGTACCTGGCGGTTCAATATACGCCATTACGGGATCGGGGAATGTAACCGCTATTGAAGGCGAGAAAGAAACGGGTTCCGGCGGAAGTGAAACCGGCTTGGTAAACGGCGTCTTTACCATAAATGGGACAGGACGCGGCCACCTTGTTGGCATGAGCCAGTATGGAGCGTATTCAATGGCAAAGTATCACGACAAGGATTTTATTGAGATCATCAAATTCTACTTCACCGGAGTCGACGTCGGATGAATAAAAGTGACTTCGGATTTGACCTGCCTCAGGAGCTAATAGCGCAAACCCCGATAAAGAATCGCGAGCAATCCCGCCTGTTATGCCTCGACAAACACACCGGAGAAACGAGACATCGCCGGTTTTATGATTTGCCTGAGCTCTTACATGAAGGCGATTGCCTTGTGCTTAACGACTCACGGGTATTACCCGCGAGGCTTCTGGGCAGCAGGGAAACAGGCGGCGCGGTTGAGATTGTACTGCTAAATGCGGCTGGCGCCGCAATTCACAATTCACAATTCACAATTCACAATTTGGATAAAGCTAAGGGCGAGATTAACGCTTCTGGTTCTGAGGTTATTAGTAACCCAACTCCCATCAACGTTAATGAAAAACAAGCTATTATGTCGCAAGTATCGTCCACTAGCCCCTATACCCTAACCCCTGGACACTTGTCGTCCGTAGACGACTGTGTTTGGGAGTGCCTTGTGCGTCCCGGCAGGAAGATTAAAATTGGGACTAAACTTCGGTTTGGTGATGGAGAATTAACCGCCACTGTCATTGGGCAGACAGATGGCGGTAATAGATTGATTAATTTTAAATATAATGGGGTCTTCCTTGAGGTGCTTGAGAGGTTGGGCAAAATGCCGCTCCCGCCCTATATACGTGAAGAACTCAAAGACAGCGAACGTTATCAAACAGTCTATTCGCGGGTTATTGGCTCCGCAGCCGCGCCTACAGCCGGCTTGCATTTTACCAATGAGCTGCTCGGTGAAATAAGCGCGCGCGGCGTGGAGATATGTTACATAACGCTGCATGTAGGGCTTGGGACGTTTCGCCCCGTCAAAGCCGATGTAATCGAAGAACACCAAATGCATTCCGAATACTTTATTATTCCCGGTGAAACAGCCGAAACCGTTAGTCGGACAAAAAACAGCGGCGGGCGTGTTATAGCTGTTGGGACTACATCGTGCCGTGCCCTGGAAGCGCGCTCGGACGAGACGGGAAGTGTTTGCGCTTTTTCGGGGTTTACAGATATTTTTATCTATCCAGGGTATAGATTCAAGTGTATCGACGGGCTGGTAACAAACTTTCACCTTCCGGAAAGTACGCTGATAATGCTGGTATCAACCTTAGCAGGACGCGAAAATATACTAAGCGCCTATAATGAAGCGATTCGCGAACGCTACAGATTTTTCTCATTCGGCGACGCAATGCTGATTGTATAAGTTGAAAGTTGAAAGTTGAAAGTTGAAAATAATCGAATACGCTTTTTTATTAAGTTAAGCGTAGATCAGTATATATCCGTTAACTTTCCACTTTCCACTTTCCATTTTCAACTTTCAACTACTTTGCCAAGTGTTTCCCCAATGCTTTCGTGTATTGCCAAACTTGCGTATCTGTCGAATGGTGTTTCGGACTTATTGATTAGTATTAGTTGGTTACCTTTGTAGTATTCGATCAATCCTGCTGCCGGGTAGACATTCAGAGATGTGCCGCCGACTATTAAGACCTCGGCTTTCCTGATAGCGCGCACTGATCTCTCAATAACGCTCTCGTCAAGAGGCTCCTCAAAAAGCACCACATCAGGCTTGATGATGCCACCGCAAATGCATAGAGGGATATCATCTGACTCAATTATCGTCTCCACAGTATATGCTGCGCCGCACTTCATGCAATAGTTGCGGTTACAAGAGCCATGCAGTTCCAGCACATTGACGCTGCCTGCTGCATGATGCAAGCCATCGACGTTCTGGGTCACAATGGCCTTAAGCTTACCCTGCCGTTCGAGTTCCGCCAGCGCGTAATGGGCTTTATTCGGCTGCACATGTGGATGGAGCAGTTTTTCCCTGTAAAAACGGTAGAATTCGCCTGCATTTTGCATAAAGAAGCTGTGGGAAAGGATCATCTCCGGCGGATACGCATACTTCATATTGTATATACCATCAGCACTGCGGAAATCAGGTATCCCACTCTCAGTAGACACCCCCGCCCCGCCAAAAAACACAATATTATCCGAGCTCTGTATAACTTCCTTAAGCCTTACAAGTACATCGTTCATTCAAATACACCCACCTATAAATTGTGAATTGTGAATTGTGAATTGTGAATTGCGCCGCAGCGCCGCTACGTCATTCTCTCGTACGCTTTGCGGACGGCGCGGGCTACGATTCCCTGCACATCGCATTCATCCATATAGTTGACGCCCTGTTCAGTCGCCCCGCCCGGCGTCGCAACTGCCTTTACGGTTTCCTTAAAGCCGCCACGCTCAACCGCGTTATTGAATGTGAGCTTTGCTATGTGGGCTGCCTGTTCGACCGGAAAGCCCATCTCTTCGCCCGCAACGGCGAACGCATTGATAAGGTAGGCGGCGTAACCTAAGCCGCAGGCGGAAAAAGCCATAACGTTTTCTATTCTGTCAGGTTCCGTCTCAAAAGCATAACCGAACTTGCTGAAAATCTCTACGAGTTCCGCCGGAGCCTTTGTGTAGGCAATAATACCGTCACAAAAAGAAATAGCAAGGGACGGCATCACCCTTACCAAATCAACATCGCCAATGAGCGAATATATTTTCTCAAACGTTTCTCCAGCCATACAACTGACGATGGTTTTGCCCACAAGCCCACACCTGTTAATATTTGCCGACAGTTTTTCAAACACGTATCCTTTAACTGTTAGAAATACCACATCAGTATTGCTGATAACATAGTTTACGTCTTCGGACGTATGCGCATAATAGGGATTGTTTTCTGCTATGGCGCGAGCATCAGGGGAGTTTTCACAGATATAAATATCGCCGATGTCAACGCTGCCGGATTGAATCAGACCGGACGCGAGGGCGCGTCCAAGGTTGCCAAAACCAATTATCCCGATTTTCATATTGACCTCCTTTAGCTAAAAAGCTCGATAAATTATTAATGCCCACAGCATACACCGTGGGCATACTTGCGGAATGCATGCAGTTATACCGCGCGTGTAACTTTACCGCTGCGTAGGCAGCGGGTACAAACATGGACATGCCGTGGTGATCCGTCTACGACGGCCGCGACACGCTTCACATTCGGTTTCCACATGCGGTTGCTACGCCTGTGGGAGTGACTGACCTTAATACCGAAAGAAACACCCTTGCCGCAGTAATCACATTTTGCCATCTGTTGCACCTCCTTGCATGACTTACCATGTAAGACATATTTCCAAACAGTGCTTAATATAGTAACAGAATGGGGTATGAAATGCAAGCGCTAATTTTACGATTTACAAAATTTACCGAAAAACTTGCAAAAGCTGTTTATTTTGTATAAACTTATACAAGGTGGTGACTATAATGGAAAAAGGATACGGATACAAGCTATCAAAACTGGCGGAGGATTTACAGGTAAATATTATTCACACGTCTACTGATTTCGAAGATATTCTAATATATACAGGTGACGTACACCGGCCGGGTCTGCAACTGACGGGGTTCTTCGATCATTTCGAGCCTTCACGCCTCCAGCTTATCGGGCACATGGAAGCGGCATACTTAACGAATATCTCCGCCGAAGAGCGAAAGAGGAAATGGGAAGCGTTAGTGGAACGGAAAATGCCAGCGCTGATTTTGTGTCATGGAGTTCAGGCGCCAGATGAACTGATTGCAGCAGCAAAAAAGCACGATGTGACTGTATTGAGCACCAAGGTTAACACAACGGACACCATGTCAGCGATTATAAGAATAATAAAAAGGGAAATCGCACCGAGAATCACATGCCACGGCGTACTTGTTGAAGTGTACGGCATGGGACTGCTTTTGCAGGGCGAGAGTGGCGTCGGGAAAAGTGAAACGGCGATAGAACTGCTTAAGCGCGGGCATAGACTTATAGCGGATGACGCCGTCGAGATAAAAGCTATTGATGTCAATGTGCTTCAGGGCGCGGCGCCGGAAATTATTCGCCACTACGTTGAACTGCGAGGCCTCGGCGTAATTGACGTCCGCCGTCTGTTCGGTATTGGCGCGATTAAGCCATACCAGAACATTCATCTGGTTGTGAATATTGAAAAGTGGAGAGACGATGCGCAGTACGACAGGCTGGGGATAGATGAAGACTCGGTTGAGATACTGAAAGTTAAGATACCCGCCGTAACTATACCAGTCAAGCCCGGGCGGAATCTTGCAGTAATACTTGAGGTAGCGGCAATGAACCAGCGTCAGAAACTTATGGGATACAATGCCGCACTCGAATTCTCCAAGCAGATTGACCAACGCTACGACGCCACGAAATCATGATTGATAATATATCATTAGCCATCGAAACCCTGGCAAACAGGCTGCCACTACTGCAACGCAGGCTCGACGAGCCAATGAAAGATCATACTTCGTTTAAAATCGGGGGACCTGTACGCGCCATGTTTTTCCCTGAAAACGACGGAGAATTGGCGAATCTTTATGGTGTTTTGCGCGAGTTTATGATTGAGCCGCTCATTATGGGCAACGGGACGAATCTGCTTGTTGATGATGGGCGCCTTGATTTGATCGCTGTAAAAACAACAAAACTTGACGGCATAGAGCACAACAGTGAAACAAGCATCACTGTGGGAGCAGGCGTTTTGGTGTCGAAACTTGCGGCATTTGCCTATGGATGCGGGCTTACGGGGCTCGAATTTGCACATGGCATTCCAGGCTCGCTCGGCGGGGCTGTGACGATGAACGCAGGCGCCTACGGTGGAGAAATGAAGGACATTATTCGTGCAACGACGGTATATAACTCAAAAACCGGAAAGCGTGTGGTAACAGGCAGCGAACACAAATTTTCGTACAGGCACAGCGTGTTCCACAGTACGGGCGAAATTGTAATAAGCTCTGTCATCCGTCTGCAAAAAGCCGACAAAGAGAGCATTAGGGCAAAAATGAATGAACTCGACACCCGGCGGAGGGAAAAGCAACCGTTGGAGTTACCCAGCGCCGGCAGCACATTCAAGCGCCCAAAAGATGGATACGCCGCATTTCTTATTGAGCAGGCAGGTATGAAAGGTTATAGTGTTGGCGGCGCGCAGGTATCTGAAAAGCACTCAGGATTTGTTGTAAACCGGGGCGGAGCCTCATTTTCTGACGTTATAACAGTTATCGAACACGTACGAGAGGCAGTCCTGAGGCAGTTTGGAATAGAATTGGAACTGGAAGTTAAAGTTATTAATTCTACATAGTAAAATCAAGGATTATCCTACCATATACTGTGCTAGTATGAATACTTTTCAGCTATATATAACGTGTAGAATTAGGGGGTACAATGATGGATATAGTAATAATTTCTGGATTATCGGGCGCGGGCAAGAGCCGGGTCGCAGCCGTGCTTGAAGATATGGACTTCTACTGCGTGGACAACATGCCGGTAGCAATGATGCCGAAATTCGCAGAGCTTTGCCTGGCTACACAAGGCAGATATGAACGCGTTGCGCTCGTAACCGACGTGCGCGCCCTTGAAAACATAGCTGACCTTTTCGAAAAGCTTGATGAAATACGTGGGATAGGCTGTGTACTGAGTATATTGTTCATTGAAGCCGATGTAGAGACTATCGTCAGGCGCTATAAGGAGACGAGGCGGCGCCACCCGCTTGACCCTGCCGGACATAATCTTGAGGAAGCCGTCAAGAAAGAGAAAGAGATACTCTCGCTTGTCAGGGAGCAGGCAAATGAGATTATTGACACAACAGGGCAGACGCTGAGCAAACTCCAGCGCCGCCTTTTCAAGCTGTTTATGGACGGGCAGGACCACAAGGCGATGAACGTTACGGTAAAATCGTTCGGGTTCAAACATGGTATGCCAATTGAAACTGATCTGCTGTTTGACGTGCGGTTTATACCAAATCCATTTTACATTCCGGAATTGCGACACAGAACAGGATTGGAAGATATAGTGAAGGACTATGTTTTCGGGTTTGAGCAGAGCAATGAATTTTTCAAACGGTTTTGTGATATGCTGGATTTTATCCTTCCTCATTATATTGAAGAGGGGAGGAGATATCTTGTAATCTGCTTTGGATGTACTGGCGGAAGGCACAGATCACCGGCTGTAGCGCACGCGATTTACGAATATCTGAGTGAGCAAGGTTATCCGGTCGACTGCATTCATAGGGACATTGACAAGGATTAAAATTTAGGGTCTAGGGTCTAGGGTGTAGGGGATAGTGCCGAGAGTTACAGGATCAGGATACAAAGATTATGAGTGATGACTTAAAACCTATTTCAGGTATCGGTAAACACAGGGGGCCGGTCGTTGTATGCATAGGCGGAGGCACAGGGCTTTCAACGCTGCTTCGCGGGCTTAAGAAGGTTACATCAAACATCACTGCGATAGTCACAGTCTCAGATGACGGAGGAGGTTCCGGTGTGCTTCGCGGTGAACTCGGTATGCCGCCGCCGGGAGATATAAGGAACTGTTTACAGGCGTTATCAAATGCGGAGCCGACAATTGAGAAACTGCTGGCATACAGGTTTAACAGCGGCAGCCTTAAAGGTCAGAGTTTCGGCAACCTGTTTTTAGCCGCAATAAACGGAATATCCGAATCATTTGACAAAGCGGTTACCAAGATGGGAGAGGTGCTGTCTATCACAGGGCAGGTTCTGCCTGTGACCACCGAGGACGTTCATCTGTGGGCGGAATTTGAGGATGGCAGCATGGTTGTTGGGGAATCAAAGATCGCTGCGGCAAAAGCGAGAAAACGGAGCCGCATACGACGGGTGCAGTTGGCGCCCGGATCTGCAAATGCGCTGCCCGAGTGTATTGAGGCTATCGGGAAAGCGGAACTTATAGTGCTGGGTCCCGGCAGCCTGTACACAAGCGTCATCCCGAACCTGCTTGTTAATGGCATCGTGGATGCAATCACACATTCGGATGCGGTGAAGTTATATATATGCAACATTATGACGGAGCCAGGCGAAACAGATGGATACTCTGTTTCCGAACATGTTAGGGAACTTTTCAAACACGCAGGCGGTAAACTGTTTGATTACTGTCTGATAAACAACAAACCCACGCCGCCTGATATCTTGAAGAAGTATTTGACGAGCGGCGCCGAGCCGGTCAGTGAGGATGAGACGAGTGTCCGGGAGTTGGGCGTAGAGACAAGAAGAGCGCCTGTCGCCGCTGACATCAGCAACCTGGTTCGGCACGATTCTGATAAACTCGCGCGCGAAGTAATAAAGATATTCAACGAAAAAGCCCCAACAAGGACATACGGGGACAGTTAACAAATTACAAATTACAAATTACAAATCACAAATTACAGTTGGCAGATTGATAACAAACAAATTGCATTACGCAGCTGATAAAGAGATTTTTCTTGTCTTCAAATAGTTTTGCATTTTGCATTACGAATGGAGTGAGCGCCTTGTCTTTTTCTTATGATACTAAAACTGAATTATGTAAGTACTTGCCTGATGGAAAGTGTTGTGCAGTAGCCGAGTGCTACGGTATGTTGCTTTATGCAAATAAATTTAGTACGCGTGAGATAAGGATAATAACCGGGAACAAAGAACTTGGCGAACGTATTGCTGAGAGGTTTGCGCACGCGTTTCCCGTATCATTTGACATTCTGCCGGAACAAGGGAAAACAGGAAAACAGGCATATATAATCAATAACCCGGACAAACTGGGATGTATAGTGGAAACATATGGATTTTCCCCAGGGAGCCTAGTGGCACATCATGTAAACCTTGGTGTTCTTGAGGATGAATGCTGCCGCAGGAGCTTTATACGTGGCGCGTTTCTAACAGGCGGGGCGATTACGGACCCTGAAAAATGCTACCATCTGGAACTGGTAACCGATCATTATAACGTAAGCCGCGAGACGTATTCGCTGCTGCTCGATATGGGGTTTTCCCCAAAGGAAACTGCGCGCGGCGGCAACTATATCACGTATTTCAAGCAGAGTACCGCGATTGAGGACTTCCTAACGCTCATCGGCGCGCCGCTCCACGCGATGAAGTTGATGTCGGCGAAGATTGAAAAGGATATGCGCAACAGCGTGAACAGGAAGGTAAATTGCGACACTGCGAATGTTGCGAAAACTGTCGACGCCTCCGCTGCTCAAATTGAGGCTATCAGAAAAATTGAGGTTATCGGGGCATATGAAACCCTGCCGGAAAAGCTCAGGCAAACGGCGCAGTTGCGTCTGCAAAACCCTGAGTTGAGTATAAAGGAACTGGCTGACATATCAATGCCGCCGGTAACAAAGTCTTGCCTTAACCACCGGCTGAGGAAACTTGTCGAACTATCGGAAGGGATAAATGTCACGAAAACGTCACACAATGATGAAAATCCACATTAATATCCACATAACAACCCGCAATTATTGACTTTCAGGTGAAATTATAGTACAATGGGTACGGATAGTAACCTGCGTGAAAGGCGAGGAATTCGCGATGAGAGTCAACAACAATTACGGGATAAGCATGTACAACCTGTTCAACACTATGTACCAGGGAAACGTAGCGTTGCACAACAACAGACTGAACCGGAATCTGTTTCCAGGTAACATCAGCAAAGATTCAGGGGCATTCAACTCGGTACCGCTTGAGTACGTCAACAGTATCAAATCATCCTCAAAAGCCCTTTCGGGCACGCTCAGAGAATTATCAGGGACAGCGTTTGCAAACAGAACCATTACATCGTCAAATACAGACGTGATGACGGTGAGCTATTCCGGAAACAAACCGAATAGCGTAGACACGATGATTGTCAAGGTCGAACAGATAGCAGCAGGACAAATGAACGAAGGCGCGCGAATGAACGCGAATGCCACATTTGAAGGCAGCAATGGAGTAAACAAGTTTTCGATAAAGATAGAGGATAAGACGACTGAGATTTCCGTTAATATAGCGGCTGGCGATACAAACAAAGACGTTCAGCAAAAGATGGCGGACGCTATTAACAAAGCGGGAATCGGAATAAAGGCAACTGTTGAGACTGATTCTAAAAGCGATTCCAGTATACTAAAGCTGGAATCCACAGTCACCGGGAGCAATCCAAAAAACGGGTTCACAGTCAGTGACATTAAAGGTAACTTATCCGCGTCGACGGGCGCAAATGATGTAGCCAGAAAAGGTCAGGACGCCATATTCAGCGTCAACGGCGGGTCAAAGAAAACATCGCAGTCAAACACGGTAAGCCTTGGTAATGGGGTGAGCGCTACGTTTATTAAAACGTCTGACGAAGCAATCAAGATTTCCAAGGGTAAAGATCTGAATTACGCAGTGAGCGCAGTCGAGGACATGGTCAAGAGTTATAACGACCTTTATGCTGCGGCGGCTCAAAGAACAAACGACCCGAAGTCACAAAATCTGGCGCTAAAAATGGTAAGTATTTCAAAAACATACTCAGGTTCACTATCCGGCATAGGTATAGGTTTTGATAACAGCGGCAGGATGACAATTGATTCGAAAAAAATGAACCAAGCTGCGGAAAGCGGCAAGCTTGAGCAGTTCTTTAAGGAAAACAGCGGCAAGAACTATGGCTTTACGAACCAACTCAACAAGCTCTCGGATAATGTGTCGCGTAATACCTCAAGTTTTGTTAGCAGTTCATTATTCGGCAGCAGCTTGAGCGGGAATTTTGGGTATTCGAGCTTTGGTAACGCAATACAGTATAATTACCTGAGCGCTGGTTCGGTATTTGACTATATGTCCTAAACGCTAGCGATTATAAACACAAAGCACCCCGCGTGGCTGGTATAATCCGGTTACGCGGGGTGTTATGCAGGTAAAGCGAAAGCGAAAAACTAGATTTCCGGGTAATGGGTGAGACCACGTCGGTTCCATGAGGTAATACGATGGGGTTGACAAATTTGGTGTGCATGGCTTGACACACATTGACATATGAGCTAGAATAAAGCAAAAATCTCACTCACGCATTATTTTTTAATTTGTACAACTGTATTTGGTGTTAAAATATATGCCCTCGTAGCTCAGTAGGATAGAGCGTCCGCCTCCTAAGCGGAAGGTCGTGAGTTCGAATCTCGTCGAGGGTGCCATGAAACCCTTGCGCCACAAGCGTTTGAGGGTTTCTTGCTTGCTAATATCTAGTGCCGTGAGCAGACAAAATGGAGCGTCCAGGTCAACCCGTATTAGCAAAAATTCTGCTAATAAATTGTCGTTTTTGGAGCCGTGTTCGATGCAAAAATCGGGTGATTTGCTAATACGATTTTTCATTTATTTTTTCGCTTGCTAATAATCCGGCTACATATTAGCAGACTGGATGTCCTGGATGACTTTTGTTAGCAGACTGGGGTCGCTCTTCGTCAGCTCCATTAAAGTCTGTAATTCTGAAGGGGAGCCTGGATGGAGTTCATTTGCTATGCCATTTCCATAAATGTTTCTCTCCATCATTTCAGCAAGCTTCCTGCGGTCTTCGTCGATAATGTGGGCTACATGTGTGAGTTCTCCTTTCAATAGATTGAGCCGCTTTAAGGTGTTTGCCAAAAGCGGCTATGTATAAAGGCTTACAAACTTCGGGTAAAAGCCCCGGAAACGCAAAAAGCCGCCGTCCTTTCGGAACAGCGGCTTCGTTCTATGTATGATATTGAAATGCTTAGTAGACTCTAACTTTCCTGATGGGCACTTTCGAAATTTTAATTATAGTCTCGTCCACAACGTCGGTATAGCTCCCCTCGGATATTAGCCTTGTCCTGAGGGCGTTCAGCGCTCGGAGCGCACAGCGCCATTCGGTTTCATTCATAGCGATTATATTTTTGCTCATTTTGCGTCCCTCCAATCTGTTTCCATTGTACTATAGACGGGGAAAAGAGGCAAAGGTGCAATATAATCATATGCAATATTATTGTGCTTCCACTATTGTATCAGACGCTGAAGCACCGCTGCGAATTCCGCGCGGGTGGCGTTGCCTTTAGGGTCGAAGCGATTGCCTGTTTTCCCTGTGATAATCCCCTTCATGCTGCAATATACTACACTCTCAAGCGCCCAGTCGGAGATATCCGCAAGGTCTTCAAAGCCGAGCAATATCATCCACGCACCTTCAGGGCCTTCCCCGATGTATATTACATAGTTATATATAATCGTTGTTAGCTGCTCGCGCGTGATGCTGTCGCCCGGTCCGTACATGTCGTTGCCATAACCATTTACAATCCCGTTTTCTGCCGCCCAGATAACCGCGTCGCTATACCACATTCCAGCCGCCACATCTTCAAAGGGGTTGATGATATCGCTCACGTCCGGGCTTCCGGAATAGCGGTACAGCACCGTCGCGACCATCCCGCGAGTCAACTCTGCGCTTGGGGCAAATTTTTCTTTTGCAGTCCCGCTCATCAAGCCAAGGGCGCAAACGAATTGCACATATTCGTAGAACCAGTCGCCCACCTTAACATCTGCAAACGGGTTCAGCCACAGTGATGGTTCCAATTTGTCTTCCGTTCCCGCTGTTTCGTCAAGGGGTACATCCTCGGCAGCTATAATAACGTCGTTGCCATCGCGATAATCCCTCTTGACATCAGGGGACGCTGAGGGGCTTTCCACAATCAGCGTAGCAGTATATTCCTTATTATACATATAGCTAATATAATCATCGGGATTGAGTCCCCCTGTTTTGCGTAAAATCGCCCCGGCTGGAATTGTCAATTCATAGATATTTTTTGTTTTAAGCGGCAAATTGGAATAGACGATTTTATTTGTCAAGACGCCCACGCAGTCAGGGTTATCGTACCATACCCCCAATAAATACTCTTTGTGTTCTGTCATATCTTTGAGTATCATGTTGCTGCCATCAAAAATATAGCCACCCTTCACCTCAACAACAAGTTGATTGGCAGCAAGGCTGACTGTTTGGAACAAACCATTGGCTTCAAAGTCAGTATAGATAGATTCTTCGTTCTGAAAAACGATATAATAGGCGGGCGACTTTGTTTGTACACATCCATCATTATCGTGAATGCCAAATTCAAGCAGAACTGTCTCACCATACAGCGGGTTGCCTTCGTACTCATATCCGCCCCAAATCCTGCAAGAACCAAGGGCGTAGGAACTAAATAGCACTACAGGGCCACTCCTTGTCCATAGCCCGTTATACCATATCTGCACATCTATTGTCGTTGAAACACACGCGGAATTCCCTACAAGCTTTATTCCGTTGTAGTATGGAATAACGGTAGGGTTATTTATATCGGTTGATAGCTCGACGTTATTCAGTTCTGCGCGGACAATAGTCGGCACATCGCCCTGCGGCACTTCATGATTATATTCTCCTTGGTTGAAAGTGATGTAATACATGGGGCTTTCAGAGTTTGGTATAATTTCAAATTCGGTTTCATTCTCTCTCCACGCAGTTGCGCAATAGATATTCCAGTATACTTCAAATACGTCATTGCCAACATATACGTATGCCGGATAACTAAATCCGCTGCCGGCCTTTCCTTCGGTGTTGAAAGCTGAGTGCCAGCCGCCCATTTGCATACCATCTAAAAAAGTGCTAATAAAATAATCGCTTGAGGTGTTAAGTGTGGCACAGGCGGGATTGCCGACCAGACAAAAATCGACGGATTCGCCTGCCCATTCTAATACTGTCGGATTATCCCTGCTCTTTGATAGTTCCTCGCCCTGGTACTCAACGAGTAATATTCTGGCGCCGCTTTCAATGTATTCCGCTGCAGCCCCAATATTTGGGGCGATGCTCACCATAATTGCAAGGGTCAACGCGAGTGAGATGATTTTTATTGCATACTTTTTCATTTTCACAGCCTCCGGATGTTTAAATTTACAATAATTATGTAGTGTATTATACTACAATTTACAAATACTTCAAGAAATATGTGAAAATTATGATAATATTTGCTAGAAGGTAAATTTTATCCTGTGGGTTACTGTAGCGGAGGCTTCCTTCAATGCACAGATTGGCTACAGCAAATGCACTAGAACCATTGTAAAGCAGAAACCCATGCCCAGACATCCTCCCGTAGCAAGCAAGATGCCCCATTTTTATTCAGTTCCGTACAGCATTCCCTATGATATATTTTGTGCTTTACTATATATATGGTTATTGTAATGTGCGATATCTTGTGGTATCCTTTTACTTGTTACTAGATTAAGCAGATGATATATCCGCGTGGGAAAGGCAGTGATCCTAATGGTTCGTTCGATTGAGTTGTTCAGCGGGGCAGGGGGGCTTGCACTGGGCTTACATCAGGCAGGTTTTTCTCCTGCGGCGCTGATTGAATGGGATAAGAACTCTTGTGACAGCATTAACGCGAATATAACGAGTGGTTATAGCTGTGTAGCCGACTGGAACATTGTCCAGACAGATGTTAGATTAGTAAGATACTCTGATTATGGATCGGATATTCAATTTGTCACAGGAGGTCCGCCATGCCAACCGTTTTCTCTTGGCGGGAAACACAAAGCGAACAATGATACTCGTGATATGTTTCCTGAAGCTGTTAGGGCAGTTCGTGAATTGAGGCCGAAAGGGTTCATCTTTGAGAATGTCAAGGGATTGCTCCGCAAGTCATTCAGCTCATATTTCAACTATATTTTGCTTCAACTTTCGCACCCGGAGGTCACAGCAAAAGGCGATATGGATTGGACGGAACACTTGAAAATGTTGGAGGAATACCATACGTCCAGCGGCGATAGGGGACTTGAATACAACGTGGTTTTCAGGCTTGTAAATGCTGCTGATTACGGAGTACCTCAACAGCGGCACCGGGTTATAATTGTTGGATTCAGGAGTGATATGGACGCTCATTGGTCTTTCCCTGAACCGACGCACTCCAAAGAAGCGTTAATGTATGCAAAAGCCGGTGACGAATCCTATTGGGAAGAGCATCAAATCGCAAAAAAGAATCGGTCTGAATCATGTTGTTCAGATAAAAGAATGATCCAGATGATAGACAAGGCTATACTCGGCAAACGCTGGCAGACCGTACGTGACGCTTTCACTGGACTACCGAACCCACAGTATCACAATACTGGCGAATTTACGAATCATGAATTCAGGGAGGGCGCGAAGCCGTATGCCGGACATTCCGGTAGCGTTTTGGACGAACCATCCAAGACAATAAAAGCCGGGGCGCACGGAGTCCCCGGTGGCGAAAATATGTTCGTCCTTGATGATGGCTCATTACGTTATTACACTGTCCGCGAAAGCGCGAGGATTCAGACATTCCCTGACAATTATCAATTTCTTGGGTCCTGGACGGAAAGCATGAGACAGATTGGAAATGCTGTTCCGGTTAAACTTGCGAATATAATTGGAAAATCTGTAATAAGGCAAATGGGAAGGATGATAATCAGCGATGCCGAAAAACGACAAGCCGGTAATAAAGCCGTTCAATCCGCTTGACAAACGGAACCTTGGCGAAAGCGTCGCCGACGCCCTGTTACAGACAGAAGCAAAAACTTTACCACCCGAGCCGTTTATTGGCGCGGGTGTTTACGCTATTTACTATACGGGCGCGTTTTCGGCCTATGAGAGATTAGCAAGTGTGAACCGTAATGGTCAGTTCCGTTGCCCTATATATGTTGGGAAAGCAGTCCCTCCCGGAGCGAGGAAAGGTGGGCTTGGACTTGAGGTTGATCACGGGCAAGCACTGTATAAACGACTGACGGAACACGCGGAATCCGTCAAAGCTGCTAATAATCTCGATATCGCTGATTTCCACTGCCGGTTTCTCGCTGTAGACGATATATGGATTCCGCTTGCGGAGTCAATGCTTATTGAACGGTTCAAGCCTGTATGGAACCGGATTCTTGATGGGTTTGGGAATCATGATCCCGGTAAAGGCAGACACCAAGGCATGAAGCCACAATGGGATTGCGTTCATCCCGGACGTGTTTGGGCAGAGCGGATACAGCCATGTGCGTATACAGCCGAACAATTAATGGAGCGTGTTGAAGGATATTTGCTTGAGACGCTCGTATAGCGGCTTAGTTATGTATATTGATGTTAGTTGCACAAATGAAAGTGCTCGATTCTGCTTCTGATTTTGCTAATACAAAAGTGGATTGGACGTTCCGGAGATTTTATTCCGTGCTAATAGCTTGCTAATATCGCCCCTAAAACACGGTAAAATACCGTAACACACGATAACACATTGTAATCAATTCACTGTTCGAATCCCTAGTATTTGCAGGGATTAATGGCTACTACAAGAGACTACGTAACACTTCACGGGAAACATTTTCTGTTACTCCTAAGCGGAAGGTCGTGAGTTCGAATCTCGTCGAGGGTGCCAAATATGCGCTCCCTACGGTCGCGCAGTGAACAATGAACATTGAACAATGTAACAGTGAACAGTAAAACTTGCCTTTTAGTAAGCGCATATTTGTACTGTTCATTGAGCGCCACAGGCGCGGGGTTCATTGTTCATTTTTCATTGTTCACTGAAAAAAGCCTCCTGATATAGCAAT
>Ga0123356_10002884_pt1 | contig 18204 bp, 17 predicted proteins | sample TergutEmb28metaG_2_FD_92546 | JGI IMG/M metagenome (GOLD analysis project Ga0123356, IMG submission 92546) | Embiratermes neotenicus P3 segment gut microbial communities from Petit-Saut dam, French Guiana - Emb289 P3 | ecosystem: Host-associated > Arthropoda: Insects > Digestive system > Gut ...
GCCGCTCCGACCCCGTAGGCGCTCTGGCCGCCGACCGCGCCGTAGTCGACGTCATTCAGGTACTGGGTCAGGATCCAGCTCTTCGGGTGCTTGGCCTCGAGCTCGTTGGCGAGCTTCGCCTGGATGATCTTGTAGCGCAGGTTGTGGTGGTCAGCGATGGTCTCTGGGAGGTAGACGTTGTTGACCAGCTGCATCGTCAGCGTCGAGCCGCCCTGAAGCGAGTTGCCGCCGTCGAGCACGTCCCTGACCGCGGCCCTGAGGATCGCCATGTAGTCGACGCCGCCGTGCTGGTAGAAGCGCCGGTCCTCGATCGCGACGGTCGCCTCCCGCAGCCGATTGGGGATCTGGTTGCCGGGGACGTAGCTGCGCAGCGTCAGCGAGGCGATGTCGCCCAGGCGCTGGCCGTCGGCGGCATAGACCTGCGACAGCTGCCCGGGGACGTGCGGTTTCAGCTGGTTGATGTTGGGAGCCGAGTCAGCGGTCGCCATCACCCAGCCGACCACGCCGAGCCCGCCCGCCACGATCGCGGTGAACAGCGCGAGCGCTCCCCAGACCAGCACCCGCTGGACGGGGTGCCCTTTCTGCTTGCGGCGGCGCCGCTGTCGTTCGCGTCGGTTCATTTGATCAGGTCCCGCCCACCCCGCAGTCTAGGTCTGATTGTTCGGCCCCGATCCAAACGATCCTGCCGTCTGCCTGCCTGCGACCCGTCCACATGGGACACTCGCAGCTGATGTCGACGGTCATCAGCCAGGAGCAGGCCGAGTCGCTTGACACCGGCGGCGAGCAGCGGGCGCCCGATCGTGGCGGCGTGCCGGCGGTGGTCTGGCGGGCGTTCTGGAGCTCACGACTGGTGGTGCTGCTGTGCGGGATGTTCGGCGTCCTGCAGTTCGGCCTGGCGCCCGGTTACAGCGGCTTTGACCCGTCCGGTCTGACGACGCCGTTCGGCTATTTCGGCAACCTGCTGGCGGCCCCGTTCGCCCGCTGGGACTCCGTCTGGTACCTCTCGATCGCCCGCTTCGGCTATCAGCACCAGCTCGCCCGGACCGCCTTCTTCCCGCTGTATCCCGCCCTGATCCATCTGCTCGGAACCGGGGGGGTCGGCGGAGACCTGGTCGCCGGCGTGGTGATCTCCCTGGTCTGCTTCGTCGTGGCGCTGATCCTGCTGCACCGGCTCGTCCTGCTCGACTTCGGTCAGGAGATCGCCGACACCACCGTGCTCCTGGTCGCGTTCTTTCCGGCGTCGTTCTTCTTCTCGGCGGTCTACACCGAATCGCTGTTCCTGATGCTGTCGCTGGGCTGCATCCTCCAGGCTCGCAGGGGCCGCTGGTGGGCGGCCGGCGTGCTTGGCGGGCTGGCGGCGACCTCCCGTAACGGCGGCGTCCTGCTGGCGCTGCCGGTCGCGATCCTGTTCCTGTACGGGCCTCGAGCCGACCTTCGGGCGAGAGAGACCCGCTGGGCGGCCGCCGGCCGAGCGCGGATGCGCTCGCTGCTGCCGCGCTACCGCCTGTCGGCGGAGGTGCTGTGGATCGCGCTGATCCCAGCCGGGCTCGCCGCCTATCTGGTCTACACCGCGATCACGTCGGGGAGCGCGCTCGACCCCCTGAACGCCGAGAAGCTGTGGTTCCACCACACCACGAATCCCTTCACCGGCGCCTGGGACGGGGCCGTCGCCGCCTGGGACGGGCTGCGCCAGCTGCTCCACGGGCCGGCGCCGCCCGTGTACTTCAATCAGGCCGGCGGCGACCCGCTGCAAGTGGGCGGCCAGAACCTGATGCTGTTCTCGTTCCTGGTGGCCGGCGTGGTCGCCTGCATCGGCGCGCTGCGGACGCTGCCGTTCGCGTATGGCGCCTACGCGCTCGTCGGCCTGGCGCTGCCGCTCGCTGATCCGGTCATCCCACAACCGCTGTCGTCGCTCCCCCGCTACGTGATGGTGCTGTTCCCGATGTTCATCTGGGGGGCGCGGTTACTGGTCCGGCGCCGCTGGACTACCGTCGGAATCGCGACCGGGGCGGTGGTCTTGGGACTGTTCACGGCCGAGTTCGCGACCTGGCGTTTTGTCGCGTGAGGCAGGCTCCGAAGCGCGCGGTTCTGCTGGACGCCCACGGGACGCTGCTGGAGCTGGAGCCGCCGGCGCCGCGGCTTGTGCGGATTCTCGCCGACCGGCACGGGATCGCCGTCGGCGCCGACTGCGCGCGGCGGGCGTTGAACGCGGAGATCGCGTACTACCTCGCCCACCTGCAGGAGGGGACCGACGCAGCCAGCGTCGCCGCGCTGCGGTCACGCTGCGCCGAGGAGCTGCGCCGGGCGCTGGGGCCGGACGCTCCGGCCGTGGCCGGCCTCGGCGCCGCCGAGATGACCTCGGCGCTGCTGGATTCGCTGGTGTTCAGAGTATTCCCCGACGTTCGCCCGGCGCTCCGCGCGATCCGCGCCGCGGGTGTCAGGGCCGTCGTCGTCAGCAACTGGGATGCGTCGCTGGAGGCGGTCCTTGTCGAGCTCGGCCTGCGCGCCGACATCGACGCGGTGGTCAGCTCGGGCGCGTTTGGTGCCGCCAAGCCGGATCCGGCGATCTTCGCCGAGGGGCTGCGGCGCGCCGGCGGCGAGCGGGACGAGGCGCTGCACGTCGGCGACCGCGTCGACGAGGACGTGGCGGGGGCGCGCGCGGCCGGGATCGAGCCGGTGCTGCTGGTGCGGCCGGTTGGAGACGGGGCGGGGCGCCGTCTGCCTGAGGAGGTGCCGGTCGGGGTCAGGACGATCGGGTCGCTGGGCGAGCTCGTCGGCCTGGTCGGCGAGCCGGTGGGAGCGCCCGTCTGGCCGGCTCCCAGGGCCTAACCTCGACGCCGATGTCGATCCCCTCAGCTGAACCGGCGCCCGCGGAACCCCGCCCCGACGAGCGCCCGCCCCCGCCGCTCTGGATCGCGCCGGCGGCGCTGCTGCTGGGTTTGGTCGCGGCGTTGTTCGTGACGCTGGTGGTCCAGATCGTCGGCTCGGCATTCGGCTCGCCGCTGTCCAAGCCCACCCCCGCAGTCAACCTCGCCGCCGACTACATGTTCGATTTTGCGTTCGTCGCGGCGGCACTCTATTTCGCGCTGCTGAGCGGCCGGATGGGACTCGCCGACTTCGGCTACCGCCGGATTTCCTGGCGGATCGGCGCCGGTGCGCTGGGGCTCGGGGCGCTGGGCTATTACGTCGTGACGTACCTGTACTCGTCGCTGTTCGCCCTGAAGGGCAGCGACAAGCTCCCCAACGAGCTCGGCGTCACGCACAGCACCGCCGCCGCCGCTGCCGCCGCGGTGTTCGTCTGCGTGGTGGCGCCGATCTGCGAGGAGTTCTTCTTCCGCGGCTTCCTGTTCGGCGTTCTCCGGCACATGCGGGTGACCGTCGCTGGGCGAGAGCTGGGGACGTGGCTGGCTGCGCTGATCGTCGCGCTCCTGTTCGGGCTGGCGCACACCGGCTCCGCCAACCCCCAGTACCTGATTCCGCTCGGCTTCCTCGGGTTCGTGCTCTGCCTGATCCGGTGGCGGACCGGGTCGCTGTACCCCTGCATGGCGCTGCACTCGCTCAACAACGTGGTCGCGCTCGGGGTCAACGAGCTGAGCTGGACCGTCGGAGTGATCCTCGCGGTGATGGTCGGGTCGCTGGTTGCGATCGGAGCGGTGACCGGGCCGCTGTCGCGGCCGGTCGGCGCCGATTGATTTACTTCTCACTCGATGACAGCCGCGACGCTTCGCCGGGTCAGGACCGCGGCCGCGCTGGCGATCGCCGCTGCGTCCTACGCGCCCGCGACCGCGCTGGCCGCGCCGCCCCCGTCGACCGCTCCGACGACGACGGCTCCGGCAGCCACGTCGGTTCCTACGACACCGAAACCCAAGCCGAAACCGAAGCCACCCCCTCCCCCCGCGGTCATCGCGACCGCGTCGGTGAGGCTCGCCGGGCTGTTCACGGTCCACCGCGCCTCGGTCACCGTGCCCAACCGCGCGGTCGAGGTCAACGGGACCGTGAGCCAGTTCGTACCCGGTCAGAGGTTGACCTTGAGGGCGTTCGTCAACGGCCGCCGGTTTGAGTCGACGTCGCTGCAGCTGAAGCGCACGGGCGGCAGGGCCGGTTGGTTCGGTGCGATCGTCCGCGCGCCGGGCGCCGGCAACGTCTCGGTCGTCGTCACGCACCAGCGGAACCTTCTGATGAGGGGTTTCGAGGCCCGCGCCGGGTACCAGACGCTCGACGAGGACGTTGGATACGGGTCGACCGGACGGTTCGTCCAGCTGATCCAGCAGCGCCTCGCGGCCCTGCACTTCTACATCCCGCAGACCGGGGTCTTCGACGCGGGCACCGAGCTCGCGCTCGACGCCTACCACCGGCTGCTGCGCTGGGGGTACGCGCAGACCGTGGGTCCGGCCACGACCACCCAGCTGCTCAACGGCGCCGGCGCGTTCAGGGTTCGCTTCCCCGGACAGGGCGAGCACGCCGAGGGCGACCTGTCCGACCAGCTCGTGGCGCTGATCAACGGCTCTGCGGTGCGGATGATCTTCCCGATCAGCTCCGGCAAGCCATCGACACCGACGATCCTCGGCTCCTACCGGGTCTACCTGCGGACGCCCGGCTACCTGCCCGACGGCATGTACTACTCGGACTTCTTCATCGGCGGCTACGCACTCCACGGCTACGACCCGGCGCCCGACTATCCGGCGAGTCATGGCTGCATGCGGCTGCCGATCGTCGACGCGATCACCGCCTACAACTGGCTGAAGCTCGGCGACTGGGTCGACACCTACTACACGTGAGCTCCGTGCTGGAGACCCACGCCGACGCCCGCGCGCGGCTGCTGGAGGCACTTCGGGAGCACGCGCTGGTGATCGGCGAGGTGGTGCTCACCAGCGGCGCCGTCGCCCGCTACCTGATCGACGCCAAGCGCGCGATCCTGCTCCGAGACGGGTTCATGGCGCTTGCCGAACTGGTCGCCGCACAGGCGGGCGCCTGGCGCGCCACCGCGGTCGGGGGAATGACGATGGGCGCCGACCCGATCGCCTGCGCGGCGCTCGCCGGGGGCGCCGACGTGAAGGCGTTCTTCGTGCGCAAGGAGGTCAAGCAGCACGGCCTCGCCCGCCGGATCGAGGGTCCGCCGCTCGAACCCGGCGACCGCTGCATGCTGGTCGAGGACGTCGTCACCACCGGCGGCTCGACGCTCCGGGCCCTGGAGGCGCTGCGCGCCGAGGGCCACGAAGTCTGCGGGGTGCTCGCGATCTGCGACCGCCTGGCGGGCGGCGGCGCGCCGATCGAGGCCGCCGCGGGGGCGCCGTACGTGGCGCTGACGACGATCGACGAGGTCTACCCGGATCGGCCTGACCGCGGGTGACCATGGCCGGGCAACCTGCCATCGATGTCCGTCGCGCGACGTCGTTCGCGATGGTCGCGGACGAGTACGACCGGGGCCGCCCTCAATATCCCGCCGCGGCGATCGCATGGCTGCTCGGCGACCAGCCCGTCGACGTCGTCGACCTCGGCGCCGGTACCGGGAAGCTGACCGAGGCGGCGGTCGCCGCCGGTCACCGAGTGACGGCGGTCGAGCCGCTTGCCGAGATGCGCGCGATCCTGTCGGCGCGCCTTCCCGAGGTGCCGGTGGTCGCGGCGAGCGCCGAGGACACGGGGCTCCCGACGGGGAGCGCCGACGCGGTGATCGCCGGCGCGGCCTTCCACTGGTTTCACCGAGCCCGCGCCTTCCCGGAGATCGTCCGGATCCTCCGGCCGGGGGGCCTGCTCGGCCTGCTCGGCAGCCGGCTGGATCGCTCGGTGCCGGTGGCGGCGAGGGTCAGTGAGGCACTCGACGAGGGCCGGCGCCTCGGCCGGGCCGGCCACTGGCCGGACGCCGACGAGCTGTCCCAATGGTTTCGCGACGTCGACCCGGAGCGCCGCTTCCCGTTCGGTCACCCGGTCGACCGCGGGCGCCTGCTCGACCTGGCCGTGTCCCGCAGCCAACTCGCGATTCGCAACCCCGACGAGCGCCGCCAGGAGCTGCAGCGGCTCGGCGCCTTCTGGGACGCCGACCCCGACCTCGCAGACAGAGAGTTGGTTGCACTTCCCTACATGGCCGTCGTCGTTCGTGCCCGTTCCGTCCGAGACGACTTGGAGTACCTTAATCGTCTATAGCGGGGCTAAGGTACTCCAAGTCGCGGGTATCCGACGGTATTCTGGCGGCGTGGATCTAGGCGAGCCGAGCTCCTACAGGGCGATGCAGCGCGGCACACCCGTCTACAGCGCCGACGGCGAGCAGATCGGGAAGGTCGCACACGTCCTCGCGGATGAATCCGAGGATGTTTTCGACGGGATCGTGATCGGCGAGCACGCGTTCGGCGCCGAGCATCGCTTCGCCGACGCCGACGATGTCCAGGAGGTGTTCGAGCGGGGGGTGCTGCTGAAGCTCGACCGCGCGCGGTGCGAGCAGCTGCCGAAGCCGTCGCCGAATCCTGCGGTGATGCACGACGACCCGGCCGAGTCGAGCTCCGAGTTCCGACACCAGAAGCTGCGGCGCGCCTGGGACCTGATCTCGGGCAACTACTGAGCGGCGAGAGCGTGAGCCGGTCTGGTGGCGATCACCAGCTCGGTGTCCCCCGGCCAGTCCCAGAGCAGCCCGTCGAGTGAATGCTCGCGCAGGAGCCGCCGCAGATCGGCCTCGAACTCGGGTCGGCTGTCCCCGAACAGCCGCGGCGCCGCGTACGACAGCGAGAAGAAGTTCGCGACGACGGCGTCGATGTCCCTGATCAGGTCGGGACGCCCGGGCACGTACAGGGTGCGCGAACCGCCGAACCGGGTGTCTACCAGCGTGTCCTCGAAGCGCGCCGGTTGCCCCTGGTTCCAGGTCTCCAGATAGCGGCGCGTGCCCTCGCCGAGGTAGTCGAGGATCAGTTCTCTCACCGCGGCATGGGGAATCTCCGGATACCCGGGCCCCGGTGGCCGTGGGCGACCGTCGTCGACATTGTGAGAGACAAGGACCAGCGAGCCCCCCGGCACGAGCAGGTCAAACATGGCCTCCGCGACCTCGCGCCGCCGAACCCGATGAAACGACTGCCCGAAGGTGACGACCCGGCAGGCGCCCACACCCAGCGTCGGGATCTCCTCCGCGACCCCCTGCAGCCAGCGCACGTTGGCGATTCCCGCCTCACCGCAGCGGCGTGCGCCCACGTGCAACATGCCGGGCTCTGGATCGAGCGCCACCACCCCGTCGAACAGCCGCGCCAGCGCCAGCACCAGAACGCCGGGTCCGCAGCCGACATCGAGCAGCTGACCGGCGCCGTCGAGCGACAGTTCCCGCGCCACGGTCTCGGCCAGCTGCGCCGAGTACGGCGGGCGTCCGAGCGCGTAGTACTCGGCCGTTCCCTCGAACGCCAGCGGGTCGAACTTGAATTGCACGGCGAGTGCCCCCGGCAGGAATCGAACCTGCATCCCGCGCTTAGGAGGCGCGTGCTCTATCCATTGAGCTACGAGGGCGCGGCACGGAGACTAGCCCCCCTCCGGGCAGATCCCTCCGTCTGAAGTAGGAGCCGCGGTTCAGCGTCAGGAGGGATGCGACAGCCGGGTTGCCAAACTAGTCTCAAACCGTGAACCGGCCGCCGGAACCCGTGCTCGGACGGCGATGGTCGAACCTGCTGCTCGACTATGGCCCGGTCTCGCTACTCCTGATCGTCGGCGCCGTCTCGATCACGAGCGGCGATCTCACGACGTGGCCGATTCTTCTGTGGCTGGCGCTGGCGGGCGAGGCCGTGCTGCTGGTTCTCCGCAACCGGGCGCCGATGACCGTGCTGGTGGCGATCATGGCGATCGCTATCGCGCTCGGCCGCGGACCGCTCGTGATCCTGCCGACGATGCTGGCGCTGCTCACCGTGGCTCTGCTGCGCGATCGCCGAACGGTGCTGATCGCCGCCGGGTTCTCGGCGGCCGCATTGATCGCGGCCGAGCTCGTGCACGGAGCCATCCTGACCCTGCCGGACGTGCTGTCACGGCTGGTCACCGTTGGGTTCGCGGTCGTGGTCGGGCTCTACATCCGCGCGCGCGCCGATTACGTCCTGGGGCTGCATGATCGGGCGGCCCGGCTCGAGCGCGAGCATCAGCTTCTGGCCTCACAGGCGGCCGGCGAGGAGCGGGTGCGGATCGCGCGCGAGCTCCACGACGTGGTCGCTCACAACGTCTCGCTGATGGTCGTCCAGGCACAGGCGCTGCAGGCGACCGGCGGCGACCCCGAGCAGCAGGCTGCGCTCGGCCGTCTGGCTGGGGTCGGCCGCGAGGCGCTGTCGGAGATGCACCGGATGCTCGGGGTCCTGCGGCTCGAGGCTGACGGCGCCGAACGCGCCCCGCAGCCCGGCGTCCCCGAGCTTCCGAAGCTGATCGCCCGGACCTCCGAGGCCGGCGTCGAGCCGCGCTTCGCCGTCGAGGGCAGGCGGCGGCCGCTGCCACCGGCCGTCGACCTGTCCGCGTACCGGATCGTCCAGGAGGCGCTCACAAACGTGATCCGACACGCCGACGCGAGCCACGTCGACGTCACCCTCGCCTACCTTCCACACGAGCTGCTGGTCACGGTCACCGACGACGGCTACGGGCCTGCGCCGGCTGATACCAACGGCGGCCGACGCAACGAGGGCCATGGTCTGGTCGGCATGCGTGAGCGAGTGGCGTTGTTCGGCGGGCGGCTCGAGGCGGGCGCTCGGGCCGATGGCTGTGGCTACCGGGTCTGCGCCTCGCTTCCGACGACCTGAGCAATGCCGAAGCTCCGGCTGGTGATCGCTGACGACCAGCCGCTGATGCGGGCGGGCTTCCGGGCGGTGCTCGAGGCGACCGGCGAGATGGAGGTCGTGGCCGAGGCCGGCGACGGGCTCGAGGCGGTCCGGGTCACCCGCGCGACCCGGCCGGACGTTGTGCTGATGGATGTGCGGATGCCGCACCTCGACGGGATCGAGGCGATCCGGCAGCTGCCCGGGTGGCGCGTGCTGGTGCTGACGACCTTCGGCCTCGACGAGTACATCGTCGAGGCGCTGCGCGCCGGCGCCAGCGGCTTCATCACCAAGGACGTCCCCGCCGCGGAGCTGGTTCGCGCGGTCCGGGTGATCGCGGCCGGCGACGCGCTGTTGACTCCGGCCGTCACCCGCCAGCTGCTCGACAGCGTCGCCCGGCGGCTGCCCGCGCCCGTCGAGCGCTCGCCCGAGGCCCTGTCCGAGCTCACCGACCGCGAGCGCGAGGTGTTCGAGTTGCTCGCCCGCGGGCTCTCCAACGCCGAGATCGCGGCGGCGCTGATCCTCGGCGAGGCGACCGTCAAGACGCACGTGTCGAACGTGCTGATGAAGCTCGACCTCCGCGACCGGGTGCAGGCGGTCGTTCTCGCCTACGAGGTCGGTCTGATCCAGCCCGGTCACGGGTGACCCTGCCGCGTCGGAGGTAGTAACGCGACTCCGCCGCGAGGCGGACGCCGCTCCCGGCCGGTCATCCGTTCGCCCGAGTCCAAGATCGCGCGGGCGGCCGATGACAGCGGGCACGCCGGCGTCGATCATCACGGCCATGAACGCCACACACGAAAACCTCATCGAGACGCGCGGGCTGAGCAAGAGCTTCGGCGGGCGTCCCGCGGTGACCGACCTCAACCTGCGCGTTCCCTCCGGCTGTGCGTTCGGTTTCCTCGGACATAACGGCGCCGGCAAGACGACCGCGATTCGGATGCTGCTGGGGCTGACCCGACCGGACGCCGGAACAATGTCGCTGCTGGGCAGGCCGCTGCCCGGTGAGCGACGGGCGGCGCTCGCGCGCGTGGGCGCGATCGTCGAGGAGCCCCACTTCCACGGCCACCTCAGCGGTCGCGACAACCTGTTCGTCGTGGCCGCCGCCCGCGGACTCGAGGCGATCGATCGGATCGACTCGGCGCTCTCGCGAGTGGGGCTCGCCGATCGCGCGGCCGACCGGGTCCGGACCTACTCGCAGGGGATGCGACAGCGTCTCGGCGTCGCCCGCTGCCTGCTCGCGGATCCGCAGCTGCTGATCCTCGACGAGCCGATGAACGGGCTCGATCCGGGCGGGATCCTCGAGTTCCGGACGATGATCGGCGAGCTGGTCGCCGAGGGCCGGACGGTGTTCCTGTCCTCGCACCTGCTCGACGAGGTCGAGAAGACCTGCCACGGCGCGGCGGTGATCGATCGCGGGCGGCTGATCGCGCAGGGGCCGATCGACGACCTGATCCACCGGGAAGGCCTCCAGATCGACGTCGGGTGCGACGACCTGCACGCCGCGGTCGACGCGCTCGACGGCGAGTCGACAGTGGCCGCGATCACGATCCGGCCCGACCGGCTCCGCCTGACGCTGGCGCCGCAGAAGCTCCCCCTCCCCGTCTACGCCGCGACCGTCAACGGCGGCATCCCTGGCAACGGCGGGACCGGCGGCGACGCCGGCGGCTCGGACCGCGCCGCCGCGATCGTCAACACACGACTCGTGCGAGCCGGGATCGGCGTGTTCCGGATCGAGCCCGTCCACGAGTCACTGGAGCAGCGCTTCCTGGAGATGACCTCGCGAGTCGGAGGAGACCGGTGATGCTGACCACCGCCCGCAACCTGTACACGGCCGAGCTGCTGAAGCTCCGCCGCCAGCGCCCGTTGATCGCGTTCACGGCCTTCCTGACAATCGGCATCGTCGTGATCTTGATGGGCTACCTGCAACTTCGGTACGCCAGCAACCCGAGTCAGTATGGGCCCGCCGGTGGCATCTACGGATTCACGCACCTGCTCCGCGTCCTCGGCGTGTTCTTCGGCGCGCTCGCGGCGATCCTGGTCGGAACCGAGGCCGGGACCGCCGACCTGTCGAGCGGCGTCTTCCGCGACCTGGTCGCGACCGGCCGCAGCCGTCTGCAGCTGTTCATCGCGCGGCTGCCGGCCGCGCTGACGATCAGCCTCGGCTTCACGCTCGCCGCCTACGCGGTCGGCCTCGTTGGCGTGTTTGCCTTCGCCGGCGGCACGCCGACGCCGACAGCCGGACAGGTCCTCGACGGAGCCGCGTGGGTGGCGCTGGCCAACGTGATCCTGTGCGGACTCGCGGTCGGCATCGGCTCGCTCACCGGCTCCCGCGCGCTGACACTGACCGCGGTGATCGGCCTCGAGACGATCGTGACACAGCTGATCCAGAACGTCCCCTCGCTCGGGTTCGTTCGCGAGCTCCTGATCAACTCGTCGCTGTTCCAGCTCGTCCCGGTCGGCGACGGGAACGGCGTCGGCGTGGCCGAAGGGACGGCCGTCGCGATCCTCATCGGCTGGGCGCTGCTGCCGGCAATGGCCGGTGCCTGGCGAACGGTGACCCGCGACGCCTGAGGCCCTGAGCACAGCCGGGCGGCCGACAACCCGGCCGGCCGCCCGGCCGCTCGGGGCCCCCACCCTTAGTTCTCGGTCTCGTCCTCGACGTACAGCGACTCGGCCGCGAGCTGGTTCCCGCGCCTGCCCCAGAGCTTCACGTCGATGTAGTCGCCGCGGTAGTTGTCGGGGGCGATCAGCGTGAAGCGCTGCTCGACGAGCTCGCACTGGTCGACCGCCAGGTTCGCGAGCTCGGCGGTGACCAGCGTCCCGCCGGCGATCAGCGGCACCCCCCAGACGAGCGTGATCTCGGCCCGCTTGCCCTTGTCGCCGCGCCAGGATCCGATCACCTCATCGTTGAGGTCGAGCTTCCAATCGGGGTTGTCCTCGGCCAGCTCGCCGGTGTAGTCGGCGCGGGACATGAAGTCGGAGGGGATCGTGTCGTCGCCGCCGTCGGCGAACGAGACGAAGCCGAACACCTCGAACCCCTCCGCGGTCCGCGCGGTCGCCGGGACGTACGTCCGCCCGGCGTAGGTCCGGTCGGGGAACCAGCGGATCTCGCCGGGATCCCCGATCTCCTCGCCGTCGGCGTCGATGTCTTCGCACGCCGCCAGGAACTGCTCGCTGAGCGTGTCGGCCCAGGACCCGTGCGGAAGCGCTCCCTGCGGCGGCTCCGCCGCGAAGCTGATCACGAACCGGTCGGTCGGCGGCATCGAGCCGCCAGCCTACCGGGTAGCGGCCGCTAGCCTCGACTTAGGCCCCGATGACCGTACCTGCCGAGGATCCGACGCCCGAGGCGAAGAAGCTGCCGACCGGTCGCGTCGCCCGGACGGCGCGAGTCGGCGGACTCGTGACGGGCCAGGGCATGCGCTGGGCTGGAATGCGGGCCGCCAATCGGGTGCGCACGCCGGAGCGGGCCGCGGCCGCCGAGAAGGAACGCACTGCAGCGCTCGTGGATCAGCTCGTCGACGAGCTTGGCCGGATGCGCGGCGCGGCGATGAAGGTCGGCCAGATGATCTCGATGGTCGAGCTCGATGGCCTCCCTGAAGACCAGCAGGACGAGCTTCAGCGGAAGCTTGCAACGCTTCGTGACGGCATCCCGCCGGTGCCGTTCGCGCGTCTGGAGAAGTTGCTGGGCAAGGAGCTCGGTGCGCCGCTGGGCAAGGTGTTCTCGGAGTTCGACGAGCGAGCGCTTGCCGCCGCCTCGATCGGACAGGTGCACCGCGCGACGACCCTGGACGGCGACGAGGTCGTCGTGAAGGTGCAGTATCCGGGAGTTGCCGAAGCCGTCGAGACGGACCTGCGCAACGCGATGCTGTTGGTGCCCCTCGTCAAGCGCCTGGCCCCGGGGCTCGACGGGAAGGCGCTCGCCTCGGAGATGCGCGAGCGGATCGGGGAAGAGCTCGACTACGAGCTCGAGGCCCAGAGCCAGCGGCGGATCGAGCGACGGATGCGGGGACATCCGTTCATCTACGTGCCGCGCGTCCGGACCGACCTTTCGACCCGGCGGGTACTGGTGTCGGAGTACGTCGAGGGAGACCGGTTCGAGATGGTGCGGCGAGCCGACGAGATCCAGCGAGACCGCTACGGGGAGATCGTCTTTCGGTTCTTCTTCGGGCTCCTGTATCGCGACCGGATCGCGCTCGGCGACCCGCACCCGGGGAACTATCTCCTGCGCCCGGACGGGCGAGTCTGCTTCCTTGACTTCGGGCTCGTTCGCGACGTCGACACCGCTCGCCTGGACGCGGAGACGACGATCGCGCTCGCGGTCCGCGAGGACGACTCGACGAAGCTGAAGGATGCCCTGATCACGGGCGGGTACCTACCCGGTGATCGCGCGGATTCCGTCGACGCCGAATTCGCGCTCAGACTGATGCGACGGGCCATCAGCTGGTACGCGGTACCGGGATACCGCCGGTTCTCGGAAGGCGATGAACACCGCGGGCGCGATCGCGAGCGCCCGGAGACCGACGAGCGGGCCGCGATCAAGAACCAGGTCAACCAGTTCGACCTGCCACCCGAGTCGATCCTGATCCGGCGGATGCACGGCCTCGTTGCGATCGTTCTCTACAACCTCCGGGCCGGGGCGGACTGGGGCGCGATAGCGGCCGAGTATCTGCACGCCGAGCCGCCGGCGACGGAACTCGGACGGCTGGAACGGGAGTTCTTCTCCAGCCGCGGCCGATAGGCGTGCAAGAGTCTGAAGTGATGTTCACCGAATTCGACGCCGAACTGCACAAGGGCGACAACCCGGGGGCGTGGACGTGCGTGGTGATCGACGATGTGCTCGAGCTGTTCGGTACCCGCGGGCTCGTCAAGATCCGCGGTGCGATCGACGGCGAGCCGTTCACCGGCGCGCTGATGGCTCAGGGCGACGGCACGCACAGGCTCCCGGTCAGGGCCGCCCTGCGTAAGACGATCGGCAAGGAGGCGGGCGACACCGTCCACGTGCGGATCGACGAGCGCATCGGATAGCTCAGTAGGCGCCGCGGCGGCTCAGCACCGCCGGCACCGTCTTCAGCAGGATCGACAGGTCGAGGAACACCGACCACTGCTCCAGGTACAGGAAGTCGAGCCGGACGAGGTCATCGAAGTCCAGCTCGGCCCGGCCCGACACCTGCCACAGGCCGGTGATCCCGGGCAGCACCAGGTAGCGCTTCTTGTGCCAATCCTCGAGCAGCTCGAAGTCGCGCATCGGCAGCGGCCGCGGCCCCACCAGCGACATCTCGCCGCGGATCACGTTGATCAGCTGCGGCAGCTCGTCGAGCGAGAAGCGGCGCAGGAGCCGGCCGATGGGGGTCAGCCGCGGGTCGTCGCGGATCTTGAACAGCGCGCCGCTCTGCTCATTGAGCGACTCGAGATCGAGCTGGACCTGGTCGGCGTGGTCCCGCATCGTGCGGAACTTCAGGCAGACGAACGGCCGGCCGCCGATCCCGGGACGCTCCGAGCGATAGATCGCCGGGCCCCGAGAGCTGAGCTTGATCGCGATCGCGATCGCGATCATCACGGGCGCCGCCAGGAACAGGACGATGCTGGCGACCAGCAGGTCGAAGCTGCGCTTGAGTGCGTAGTCGATCCCCTCGAACACCGGCGGGCGCAGCCGGAACAGCGGCACGCTCTGGCCGGGCACGAACTCGGCCCGATCGAACAGAATTTCCATCGTCGTCGGCGCCACGTGGACGGTGACGCCACGCTGGTGACAGATGTCGACGAGCTCCACGGCGCGGCTCTGCGGGAAGTCCGGGTCGGCGATGATCACCTCCTTGATCCTCGCCGTCACCAGGATCTCCGGAAGGTCGTCGAGCCGGCCGAGTGAGCGCAGGCCGTTGTGCGGCCGCGGCATCAGCGAGATGTAGCCGACGATCTCGACCCTCGCCCGGGCCCGCGTCGCAAGTGCCTCGGCGACCGCCTCGATATGCCTGCCCGACCCGACCAGCAGCGCCCGCGGACGGTAGCCGGCCCGGGTCAGCAGCCAGCCGGTGACGCGCGTGTGGAAGTACCGGAGCGCGCCGATGTAGACCGTCCCGATCGCGACCGAGCCGTAGAAGATGAAGTAGGTGTTGAACTGCTGGCGATCGGCCAGCGCGAACACCAGGGCGATCAGGGCGACCAGGCACAGAGACGAGAAGATCCGCCCGATCCCGGGGCGCCGAGCGCGCTCGGCGTAGAGGTCGGCGCGGGCGAACATCAGGACCGTCACCAGGTACGCGAACGCCAGCATCGGCCGGGCCGAGTGCCACGCCGATGTCAGGCTCGGATGGCCGTGAATCGCGACCTTCAGCCACAGCGCCGAGACCAGGGTCGCCGTGACCCCGATGAAATCGAGCGCCAGCAGCGACACCGCCCGGCAGATCCGCCGCAGCGTGTCCAGCCGCAGGATCAGCGACAGCAGCGGCGGTCGCTTGCGGCGGACGTCGCGCTCGGGCAGCGCGGACGGCCCGTAGGGGCGATACGTCCCGGGCGCGAGGCCGCCAGAAGCCCCGACGCCAGCGTCGGGAGCCGTCTCGTCGTCTACTCCGCGAATGTGCCTCGGAGCTGAAGCGCTGCGTACCCCGCGCCCCGGCCCCGTCTCGAAACCGCTCACGTTTCCTCTGGAATCGAGGGTCTTTCCACTTGAAACGGAATTAGTACTCCGAAGTTGCGTTATAGGTCGGTTACGGCCTTGCAGGGGCCGCCCGCCGGGATCAGCGGTCGCCGATCAGCGCGTCAGGGCCGGACAGCTCGATCGTCTTCACGAGGCCGTCTCGGAGCTGGATCTCGGGCTCCCAGCCGAGCAACTCGCGGGCCTTGCTGATGTCCGGCCGCCGCACCTGTGGATCGTCGACCGGCAGCGCCTCGTGGACGATCGTCGAATCCGAACCCGTGACGTCGATCACGGCCTCGGCCAGCTCGAGCAGCGTGAACTCGGCGGGGTTGCCGATGTTGACCGGATCGTGGTGGCCCGACTCGGCCAGCGCGATGATCCCCCGAACCAGGTCGTCGACATAGCAGAACGAGCGCGTCTGCGAGCCGTCGCCGAACACGGTGATCGGCCGGCTCTGCAGCGCCTGGCGCAGGAAGGTCGGAATCGCCCGGCCGTCGTTCGGGCGCATCCGCGGCCCGTAGGTGTTATGGCACATCACGCCGGTTCCGGCCCAGAAGTTCTCCAGGCCGGGCACCGAGAAGTCATACACCAACTCGCTTGCCGGGATCTCCTCGATCTCGCGGATCGTGGCCCAGACGAGATCCCCGGTCGCACGCGCGTTCAGCTTCTGGGTCACGCCCGCGTCCCAGGCGAGCGGACTCCACGGACTGACACTTGTCAGGGACAGCGCCCAGAAGGGGTAGCGGCGATCGCCGGTCCTTGCCTTGAAGGTCGTCTCGTAGCGACCGACGGACGCGACCAGCCCGAACCGGGCGAACGCGACGATCAGGTCGTCCTTGAGCTCCTCGTCGACCGTGGAGAACTGGTGCCTGCGTCCGACCAGAGCGCCCGAGTGAACGCCGTCACCCTCGCGGTAGCCCTCGATGAACCACTTCAGCCGGCGCAATGGCAACCCGAGGATCCAGCCGGGGATGCGCTTGCGGTTGCCCCCGAATCCAAGGAAATCCCAGAGCGCGAGCAGGAGCTTTGAGTGAACGAAGATGGATGCCGCGCGATCCTCTGTCGCTGCGGCCCGCACCACATGCAGCCCGAGCTGGCGCTCGAAAACCTCAGCTGCGCGCTCGAGCAATGCCGGCTCGGCGCTCAACGTCAGAAAGGCGTTGTCGTCGCTCTGGTGCATCGACCCCTCTGCGACCCACAGCCCCAGCAGCCACAGTAGCTCGTCGGTCAGCTCGATCCGGTGGGGCAGAGCTGACAGCCCGCGTCTGGGCCGGACCGTCGCACCGTCCGGCATCTCGATCCCCAACGCCCAGAAGCACGGGAGCGGGACCCGGTCGCTGCGCCGCATCCGGATGATCTGGCCCCACGCCGTGTTGCGCCAGTTGGGGCCGTTGCCGCGGCGCTGCGACGCGAGCCGGCCGAACAGGTCGAAGCGGTGTTCCCACGCGATCTCTCCGAGCCCGGGGGCCTGAACCTGGAGTTCCCACGGGTCACGCTCGGCCCAGCGCCAGGCCTCGATCATGCTGATCACCTGGCGGTCGCGCTCGGGCACCTCGATCCGCCGCGCGATTGCGATCCGCTCGCCGGGCGCAAGCTCCTGGACGGGCTTGGCGACCGGTTCGCCGTCGGCGCCCTCGACGAACACCGAGTGGTGACCGGTCACCTTGATCGAGCGGCCGTAGCGGGTGCGGATCTCAAAGCACAGCTCGTCGGTCGGATGCGCGAGTAGCGCGTCCGCCGCGCCCTGGACGCCGCGGCCGCCCGGCCCGAACGACGCCACGGAATATGGGTACAGCGGATATTCGATCGCCGCCGAGAAGCGCCGGTCGAGCAACGCCACTCCGCTCGCTTGCGGCTGGCGGGCCGGAAGATAGCCGGCGGCGAGGGCGAAGCTCGCAAGCCGCCCGGCCAATTCGCCGACGGTTTCGCGCCGCAATTCCCGCCCGTCGTCGTACAGCACCTGCTCGTCGGCGTGGATCGAGTTGAAGATCCGGACGATCGCGGTGTCGACTCCCTGCTGGCGGTGGTAGGCCATCGTCAGCGCCTCCGCGAACCGCTTGGCCTCGTCGTAGACGCCGCGCGGCCCGATCGGGTTTACGTGCCCCCAGTAGGTCTCCCGCTGCGGGTGCTCCTGCGGGTCGCCGTACACCTCGCTGGTCGAGGCTGTCAGGAACCGGGCCCGGTGGCGCTTGGCCACGCCGAGCGTGTGATGGGTCCCGTACGAGCCGACCTTGAGCGTGTGCAGCGGCAGCCGCAGGTAGTCGATCGGCGAGGCGGGAGAGGCGAAGTGGTAGACGAAGTCGACCGGCTCGTCGACGTAGTACGGGTCGATGATGTCGAGGTTCAGGTGGACGAAGCCGGCACCGCGGATGTGTTCGATGTTCGCCAGCGACCCGGTCTCGAGGTTGTCCACGCAGATCACGCGATTGCCGCGCTTCATCAGCTCGTCGCACAGATGCGACCCGAGGAAGCCGGCCCCGCCGGTCACCAGGCACGTCGTCACGGGCGGGCAATCTACCCGGATGCGGTGTCGACTGCCTCCCCGGGCACCGCCTCGCCCAGCCACTCGCCCTCTTCACGCTTCCAGATCGGCGCCTGTGCCTTGATCTCGTCGATCAGATACCGGGCGCCTGCGAAGGCCGCGTCCCGGTGCGGCGCGGACGCCGCGACGACGACCGACGGCTCGGACAGCGGCACCGTCCCGACCCGGTGCTCGGCCGCGGCCGAGCACAGGCCGAAGCGCTCGATCGCCGCCGCGACGATCGCCGCCAGCTTGGCCTCCGCCATCTCGGCGTAGGCCTCGTATTCGAGCGC
>Ga0123356_10002885_pt1 | contig 18203 bp, 33 predicted proteins | sample TergutEmb28metaG_2_FD_92546 | JGI IMG/M metagenome (GOLD analysis project Ga0123356, IMG submission 92546) | Embiratermes neotenicus P3 segment gut microbial communities from Petit-Saut dam, French Guiana - Emb289 P3 | ecosystem: Host-associated > Arthropoda: Insects > Digestive system > Gut ...
TCAAAAAGGATTATGAACAAGGTTCCAAATTTCCTCTCGCGAACCGTTGACGTGAAATCTGGCAAAAAGAAATATAGTTAAGTCAATCATACGCAAGCTTCTTGAAACCATACAAGTCCTCCGACGAAACCGCCCACACCAATGCCTTTGACGAAAATTATTTCGCTCCACCCCCTGCGTCTGCGCCTTCGTTTGAACAAGCAGCTCAGACGGAATCAACTCCGCATACGCCTCCCAATTATCTGCAAAGAAAACCTTGACCTCTAACTGTTGGAGCCGGTCAAGCATCTTCTTTAGTGTTTGGGCACTTCGGTTTCCACATTCCCAATCGACAAGCTCTTTGGTAGTTCGACAGTATGCCTTCCAGACCCAGACCACCTGTTCAACTTGGGACTGTAGATAAACCAAGCAGGCTAATGTCAACTGCTTCAGGCACATAACCGCTTAAATAGGTCATGATCATCACTAAATCAGGAGACATCATGCATGACTGAAAAGCAAGAATGGCAGCACCTCTATATGCTCCTCAAACTTGCTGAAACCGGAGCATACAACCGAACTGCCAAAATCTCAACAGAATACTTAGCCAAAAAACTAGGCATCAGCCAGCAGACTGTTTCACGTTATCTAATTGAGCTGGAACGCAAAGGCTGGATAGGTCGTACCATAACCTCCGATGGTAGTCTCATAAAAATAGAGCTAACAGGTGCAGTGGAACTCCAAAAACTCTACAGTAACCTAAAAATTCTAATGGAAAAAGCTTATCCACCATCAGTCACCTTGGAGGGGACAGTCTTTACAGGTTTGGGCGAAGGCGCCTATTATATATCTAAGCCTGATTACAAAAAACAGATCGTTGAAAAATTATCATTCGAGCCCTATCCCGGAACATTAAACATAAAACTGACAAGCGATTATGACCTTAAAACTCGTCAGGATCTCGAAGCATATCCAGCAGTAGAAATTACAGGTTTCCAAAATGAATCCCGTAGCTTTGGGCTCGTCAAATGTTATCCCGCTATTATCGGCGGTAAGGTCAAAGGTGCAATAGTCATAGCGCTTCGTAGCCACTACGATACCTCAGTTTTAGAACTCATAGCCCCCGTTTGCATGCGTAAACAGCTAGACCTCAAAGACGGTAGTAAAATCCAAGTCGAAATCTGCACTATCCTCTAAAAGTCTAAAAAGGCGTATTACGATACCTAAATTCTCTTGAAACATGTTGCTCAGGTTTACGCCGGGACGCTATCATATAGCCGCCGATGAGACCAAAGACTAAACCACCAAAATGTGCTAAAACGTTTACGCCTTCACCGGTGTTAATGAAGAACAAGAAAAATGCAAACACCAACGCTCCTAGGATAGATTGGCGGACGGCATGCCTGTCATAGATTATGCATGCACCAAACAGAGCAAAGATAGCCCCTGAGGCCCCAACAGATATGAAGAGCATGCCTCCGGGTGCAACACCAAAAGCTAACGATAGAATATTCCCTGCTAAACCTCCCAACAGATAAATACCCAAATATTCTGACAACGAAAACATTTCTTCTCCACGAAGCCCAAAGATAAACAAAAAAACCATGTTACCAACAAGATGAAAAATCGATGCATGAATAAACATTGATGTAAAAAGTTGCCAGTAGAAGCCTTCAAACACTAACTTATTAACCTGCCCCCAAACTACTACGACGCTATCGGGCGTTTGTAGGGCGTTTCCTCCTATTATGGCACCTATAATGTAGATAGCCACGTTTAGGCCGATGAGAATATAGGTAGGCTTGTATTTCTCGCAATTCATGAGTTAACCGCTACTTGCAAATTTGTCAAGTATCTGTTGCTTAATCTTTGATGAGCTGTCTAAAGTATTTTCCCCAAATTTGTCAATGCGGACAACCAAAACTGGCCGCTTATAACCTGTTATATATTCTTTAATTTCCTGTTCCATTCCCGTTTGATCATAACCCAAAGCTATTATATCAGGTTGAATTTTTTTGATAACTTCGCCGATTTCTAAACCCTCAAACCCCAACACTGCTTCATCAACTACTTTTAACGATTCCACAAGCGCACGGCGCTGGTCTTCGCTCATGATGGGTTTTTTGCCTTTAAGCTTCTCTGCAGTACTGTCACGGGCGACGATGACAATTAATTTTGTGTCTGTACCACCGGCTTTTTTTGCATCTTCAAGAAACCTTACATGCCCCAGATGCAACAAATCAAAGACACCTGAAGCAATTACAGTTTTTCTGTTTGGTTCTGTTGTTTGGCTGGCCATTGAAAGTTCACTGCACCTATTAATCTAAGTGCGTCAAGTAGCCCTTCACAGTAAGCCACCGACGTCAAACTGGTTTCAAGCTTACCCTGTAGCTTATAATACTTTGCATCCTCCAAATAATCAGCAACCCAACACAATACCTCTCCAACTATTTTCTCATTCACATTAACCGGGGTCGGACTGAGTTTGAGTTCTGAGAGCACCTTCTCAGCTGAGTCAATGTATTTACTGGTTAGAAATTCAAGACTCATCTAACAAGACTCCTAAACTCCAAAGGCGCTCCCGCAAATGCAAGGAGCGCATCGATTTCCATAAAGTGCAAATTACCTGGGATGATAAGACTAAATGGAGGCTCACCGAAGTCAAAGTTCACGACATCTTTGACAAAGCCCGCTCTAAGCGCAGGGTCGCTACTACCCGCTCTTGCGACACCCACAACAGGTGTACCGGCAGTTATGACGTTTTGTTGCTTTTTTTTCTCCACATCCAGTAACTGCCATAAAGCGTCTTTAATGGAGAGATAGCGGTTCTCCGTCTGCCTTAAATCCAAAAGACACAACGTATGCAAACCGATTTTTTGATTTTGAGATATGACATTGTAGGGTGTCTCTGAACTGTTATCCGAAAAGGGTACGGTGACGGTTTTGCCAAACTTGTAATTATGCAATCCTGAGAGGCTTATAATCGCTGACATGATGGATATGCCATGGACGATGCGTGTTGGGATACCTTGTTTTTCTGCATCGATGCGTAGGGTGATATGGGTTGTGGCGATGAAGGGGTCGCCGGGCACCAAAAAAACGGTCTTTCCCCCTTTAGCGGCTTGGAGGATAAGTTTGCCGTTTTCCTCTTCAAGATTGCTTCTTGTGAGCATCTGGATTTTTCTGCCACATAACGTTTCAAATCGTTCTATACTAAAGTCGGGCATACGGCTGGTATAGGTTTCCATAAATACGTCATCGGCACTTTGAGTTTCCTCTAGACCCTTTAGAGTGATACCTTTTTCATCGTTTAATCCTAACCCTACAAATACTAGTTCAGCCAAATTGAGTCCCAACATGTAGTGGGAATTGGGCTACATAAGCTAGCATGTAGTCGTTAACTTCCCAACCCAATTTCCCCGGTTAAACAATATTGCGAATCGATTTCGGGTTATTTTTGTGATTAAGTCCCTTTTGTGTACTCTTTTTTGACTAGTTCGTCGTAGTAACTTCGGCACATCTCCATGGATACGCCATATCGCTGGCAGAAGGTGACGAGTACCTTTTCGATGGGTTCGTTTGGTGTTTTTTTGGTAAGCATTTCTTTGAGGGCTTCAATGGAGTGGTTTTCATCGACTATTTTCTCGCTCATAATTTTTTTCGACTCCAAAACTATACCCTACTCTTTCGGTGCCTGTCCAAAAAGGGTTTTGCATATGCTTATTTTGGATGGAACATCCAACCAAACCTTTATATGATTTACATAAAAAAGAAAACTCAGTATTAAGCGGCACAGGAACTAACCATGAAGTCAATCGAAAGCCTAACTAAAGATAATATAAAAAATCTCGCGCCTTGTCGGCATGGCGCAGAGGTTCATGGTGCTGCTCAAGAAAGTGGATATAGTATTCGTGAAATTTTGGATTTTAGTTCAAGTGTCAACCCGTTGGGGCCATCAAAAAAAGCGCTCGATGCCATCCAAAGCGCGTTTGCTGAAATCATTACTTATCCAGATACAAACTCTACTATGCTTCGGCAGACTATAGCGGGGCAATTCAGCGGCGTAACTAAAGACAACATAGTCGTTGGTAATGGCTCCACCGAGTTGATGTATCTCTTCGCTGAGGCGTTTCTCAAACGAGGCGAAAAGGCTTTGATGGCGGCACCAACGTTTGGAGAATACGAGCGTGCTGTACGTAAAACTGGCGAATCAGTCAAGTTCATGCGGCTTGATAAGAGCTTTCAGATTGATGTTGACGCATTTAAGCGGGAGATGACGGGTTGTAAACTGATATTCATCTGTAACCCCAACAACCCCACAAGTAAACTCATCCCAAAAGACAGCCTTGCAAGCATCATCGATTCTGCCCTATCCCAGGATATATTGGTTTTCCTCGATGAAGACTTCTTAGAATTTGTAGACGACGAAAAAAATCATTCCATGATACCCAAAATCTGCAAATATCCCAACCTATTTGTGTTGCGTTCTTTCACAAAAATTTTCGGGTTAACGGGATTGCGGGTGGGTTACGGAGTTACAAACAAAGAAATCGCTGAAGTGTTACACTGCGCCAAGATTCCCTGGAACGTAAACTGTTTAGCACAGGCGGCTGCAACAGTTGCCATCAAAGACTCGGCGCATCTGCAGGTAACCCTAGAACTTATCAAAAAAGAAAAGGCATGGCTCCAAACAAAATTAAGCAATATAGCCTCCTTCAGTTTCAGCCCTCCGGATGCTAACTTTTTCTTTATAGACATCGAAAAAACAGGTTTAACCGCCAATGCACTCAAGCACAGGATGCTTAGGCAGGGCATCCTAATCAGAGACTGTAGCAACTTTGTTGGGTTAAACGAATTCTACATCCGAGTGGCCGTTAAAACCCATGAAGAAAACACGCGCCTTATCGAGGCGTTCAAAAATGCATTAAATCCGGTTTGATTTGAGCATGTTTGCGTTTTATATCTCCCTGTTCATTGATTCCGTATTTATATTTGTTTTAGCTTTCCTTCTCGATCTTATCTTGGGCGAATACCCCGATCGCATTCATCCAACTATCGCCATTGGTAAACTTATCATTTACCTCAAAGCAAAGGCCAAAAACAAAAATCCCCGTATCGAAAAAATCAATGGTGTATTGATGGCGATTACTATAATGCTTGTTTTTGCACTACCCGTTTTTGTATTACTCTATCTGATAAGGGGTCTGCCACAACCAGCCGGCGAAATTCTCTATATCATCGTTGGAGCAATCCTCTTCAAAGCAACATTTGCCATTTCAAGCATGGGACAGTACACCAAACCAATTGCAACTGCTTTGAAAAACAGGGATATAGACGGTGCACGTAAATGGTTACCATACATCGTCCGCAGAGACCCAAACAGTCTCAACGAACGCCAAATTATCTCCGCCGCAGTCGAATCCATCGCAGAAAGTACCACTGACGGTATCACCGCACCATTTTTCTTCTACGCTCTCCTAGGTGTCCCCGGTGCCTTTGCCTACCGTGTTATCAACACCCTAGATTCAATGGTGGGCTACAAAAATGCGGAATACAAAAACATCGGATGGTTTAGCGCTAAACTCGATACTCTAACCAACTACATACCCGCACGGATAACAGCTTATTTGATGGTTATTGCCTCACTTCTGTTAGGCGAAGACTGGCGAGAATCATGGTATATTCTACAACGTGACAAACACAAGACCTCAAGTCCCAACGCAGGTTACACCATATCTGCCATGGCCGGTGCACTGGGTATCCAACTTGAAAAACAAGACCACTACAAACTCGGCGATGATAAAGGGCATATCTCCCATGAAGACATTAACAAAGCATTACGCATCATGCTGATGACCTCCACATTGTTTGGACTCATAGTTGTTCTGCCACTACTGTCGTGGATGTATAGTTGTTTATATATGTGGTATGGATAATTAGAAAAATAAAGCCTAACGGAAGTATGAATATGAAGCGACTGGAAGAATTCTTAAATGAACAACACAATATGGGCAACTACCGAAAAACAGATTATCGTAATGCTATAATAATTTTTGAAAAGGTATCTGGAGCTGAATTTGAAGATATATATCTTAACCGAAAAAAAGTTAATGATACCCTAGCAGCGATAAACAATCTTCCCAAAACACGTCGCAATAGTCCTGGTGCAAGAACAGATACTTCTTGGAACAAATATCTCACAGTCTATAAACGGTATGCGAAATGGTTGTCTGATCCTGACGATATGGATTGTCCAAAAATCTGGCGCAAAATCAAAGCGAAAAACATAGATTGGGAAGAGAAACTTAAAGATAAATGGTTAACTGAGGAGGAATTTTTCAAGCTAATAGATGTTGTGGATGTTTTGTGTATTAAGGCATTATTCTGCACGACGGTAGCTGGTGCTTTACGTTTAGGTGAAGTGTTGAATTGTAAAGTGGGAGATGTGGAGATTTCTGGGAGTGAATGTCAGGTTACTGTAAGTGGTAAAACTGGGACGCGTTCTTTTGTTATGAATCAGTTTGCACCGATTTTGATTCAGTGGTTAAATTTTCATCCATTAAAACATGATAAGCGTGCTCCATTGTGGACACGTATGACAATACAGAAGGATAAGCCGTTAAATAAAGGTCTAGGTGGCGTTGCAGTTACTGATGCAATAAAGAAGTATTGTCGTCTTGCTGGGATTGCAAAGCCGGTGTCGATGCATTGGCTTCGTCATACGAAGGTGACATGGACTGCTAGGAATCGAAAAATCGCGGTAACTGATAAAGAGGCAAATGTGATGTTTGGCTGGAGTACTGGCAGTGATATGTACAAAAGATACACTCATTTAAGTGCTACGCATGTGGCTAATACGTTTCGGTTGCTTGATGGGGTTGAGCCTTCTGAGACTGTGGAGGATCGGGGTAAGATTTTGCAGCGGTTGAAGTGTTTGGGTTGTAATGAGTTGAATCTTGCTGGGTCGTTGTATTGTTTTCGGTGTGGGTTACCGCTGACTGAGGAGGAAGCGCAGAAGCAGCATTTATTAAAGGAGATGCAGGAAAAATCGTTATCCCGATATATTGCAAAGAAGAAACTAAAAATATCCTAACCCCGATTGCGCAGTTAATATGATAGATTACACTGGATATTTCTTTTCATTTTTTTTACCTCTCCTCTACGTTTTAACTGAAAAAATGCAAGCGTTTATATGTTATGTTTGCACATATGTCTCTATAAGTGTCGATAAGAAGGGAAGATTAGTGAATTCTAGTGAAGAATTACAAGATATTCTATCCAACATCGAAACTTTCTATAAAACCAACCTGTGCTGCGTATGCAAAAACAATCCCCAGGCAGCCGAACACAAAATTGAACTCATACCTGTGCCTGTTCCCCAAGATAGCACAGGTTGTGAGGTGTGTATGGGGCTGGCTAAGTTTCGTGCTGTGGCAGAGTCGGGCGGTTTAATCGAACCTTTAGATCTTTTAGTGTCTCATCAAATGGGCGTTTCCCAAACTCCACCGTCCGCCAAATAAGTTCATTTGGACTGTTTACGCCCAAAAGTGTCAAGTCCTCTTTATGTTCTTCGTAATAGGTTCTTGACCACTCAATAAGTTTAAGCGGAACAGAAGCTGTAGTTTGGATTCTCTTATCCTTTAACATGTGATAGTTCACTATAACAAGCTACAGTAACCCGCCCATATAACCTTTATTACCACAAACATTATATACACAAACATAATTAAATCATTTTAAAGCAATGCTTTAACTGAGATGTGTATGAATGGCCCGAAAAAAACTAAAAAAAACCTGCGTCCAAGTCACCCTTATAACCAAAAAACAACTCGACAAAGCCAAAATATACAAAGACGAATCCTACAACCGCACAATCGAACGCCTACTACAAAACCAAACACCCCCACCCAACCAATCAACCTCACAATCATCCACCCAAAACATACCTCAGGCGGCCTAACAATTGTCCAAATCCGACGATAACACCAATGATCCCCTATACCTCTACGATACGGCCCTAGCCGACAGCGAAGACTTAGACCACTTTTTAGGCGGCACCCACTACGTAGACGAAATTATCAAAATCTTTGGCAAACGCGAAGAATTTGCCAAAAAAATGGGTTTAACTTCCGAAGATAAATCCGCCACAGAAACTTCAGCCTCAGAAGCTGAAACAGAGTTGGTGGTGACCACCCCATGACCCACAACAACAATAACCCGCCCCTGTTTGAACAGATAGTTAAAACCTACATAGAAAACCAGCTGCAACAGACTCAAGTGGTTTGCAAGAGCTATCCTGCAGCAAATGCTGTCCAGCAACTCCTCAAGAGTATCGTACAAAAAACTCTGTCTGAGAGCCGCCTATTTACCGACCACCAACTCACCCTAAGTTTAGTGTTTGCCGCAGGCGAATGGTACGCCAAACAACAAGCCCATCCAGAATCCGCTGTGTCTAAGCCCCCCTTAGCTGAACTTGACTCTCTGCCCGACCTCGAAACCCAAACAGAGCCGATCCAGCCATGACAGAGAAGAAATCAATTAAACAAGCCATTGTAGATAGCGTACTCTTCAGCATAGATCGCCAAGAACAAGCCGACCAAACCCTCCTAGACGCCCACACCAAAGCCATAGCAGAATTCGCCGAAAAAAAACACCACGCCCTAACAATCATGCGCCACGCCTTCCAAACCCTCCTAGAACACACCCTATCCCAAACAGAAACCCTAGCTGAGCTGCAAGAATTTCAGATAAAATGCCAGCAGATATCTGCCGAATTTAATGCGACCCACCGAGTCCTGGTAGCGCAATTAGATACCGATCGTGCCGTTGCCAAAGAGCAATACCATAAAACCATCCACACCTTAAGAACGGCTGCGGTAGAGATGTATTTGGTATCGGTAGATCAACCTTTGGAGGCCGCCTAATGCCCACGGTATTAGATTTTAGGCAGATGTCTCCCGCTATGATTGAGGTCTGCAATGCATATGAAGCCAAAGCCCGTCTAACCATACTCGAAGACGACACCCACCAAACACACCCAACACATCAGACCCCCAATACTAAGCCCCATGTCTGCAAAACCGCCCAACGTCTCTGCAACAGCTACGGCGCACTAATTGAGCGCGAACAACAATACACCCAACACACCACCCAAACCGGATATGGTTATCCCGAGGGGCCGCATTATAGTCGAGTTTGGAAACACTACCCCGAGTGCCCCAAAAAGGAGGGCCCTGTGTGACTGAGGCGGGAACCAAATTTACCTACTACGCCAAAATACCGGTGAAAGATGGCGTAGGCAAAGAACGGGTTTGTGAGTCGCTAACTGAGTTCTTAGCACTCTGCGAAAAACACCTAAGCGAAGTCTTTAGCAGTGTCGCCACAACAGTCTCCCCTGATCAGTTGCAGCAGATCCTAACGGATTATGGCGACAAACAATCCGCGTTAATTCAACACTTTGCAAAACACACCCTAAGCAACCTCAAAGCCGCCCAAACCGCTGTCGTACAAGCCGCCCAGGAGGGCCTATGATGGTTTGGCAATCCGAGTTAGATCGGGGTTTGCAGTGGCTTGAGAAATGTGTTTTAGCCGGTTGGATAAACCGCCAAGAATTTCACCACCAACGCCACCAGTTGCAGCGTCCGCGCAGCTTTCGCGGAGTGATCTATGCCGTCTATCCGCCCAGACCCCAAGTCGAAACCGCTGCGTATCAATGTAAACCATGTGGACACCTAACCACGGTGGTGCAGACGGGTCAGTTTCTAAAAGCCCCCGCCCATTGCCCTAACTGTGGGGTGGATGGACCCTTTCGGTTCTGCGAAGACCAATCCACCTATCAATCTAGCCAAACGCTTCTGCTAATTGACAAACAGACCCCGCCTCAGACACGGCCGCGGCTGTTCTACGTTCAACTCACCGGTAACCAAACCGGCACAGTTGCACCCGGCGACCAGATTCTAGTTAGGGGTACGCTAAAAGTGTATGTTTGTACGCACCGTGAATACGGCAAACAAGAAACCTTCACCCCCTGCCTACAAGTCCACACCCTAAAAATAAACGCGTCAGCTCAGGTTAAGGAGACACCCTGATGTCTAGTACGCTTAAACATGCCTGTTTAGTGGCGGTTAAAACTCAGTTCTATGAGGCCCAGCGTAAACTACCGCGGCCTCAAGAATTAGATTGGGCTACCTGTGCAGAGATAGCTAAAGATAACCCCCGCTTAGAACAAACCCTTCCCCAGCTTCAAGTAGACTGGACACGGTATTTGGAGCAGCAAAAACAGGCCTTTAACCTCTTTTATGAAGAATTGAAACTGCTGGTCCAGTTTTTTGAAAAACTCGACAGCTCCCAGGTAGAAAACAACCAAACGGAGACTCCAACATGACCTACCAATGTTCTGAGTGCGGGAAAGTCTTTGAGCAGCCCGCAAAGCTGCATGAAACCAGCACCCTCGACCCCAACAGCGTCCGCATCCTTGAGAGCTGGGTGTGTCCCTTCTGCGAAAAACCCACCTACACGCTTATAGAAAAACCTCTCACACCCCAAATTGAGGCGGTCTATGTATTTGATCTGCACAGCGGCCCCCAAACCCATCTAAACAACCTCCTCTCAGAGGGCTGGCAAATAACCGGACGCTACGCAAAGCAGTACATCCTAGAAAAACCCATCGCTTCAGCCCAGGAGGTGAGGTCCTAATGTCCACTCACAGATTCATACTGCACACTAAAAAGCACAATACCGAAAAACCCAGCGACCCCGACAAACCCAGCACCTACAAAGTTACCTTGGCGTCTGCTAAAAACAGCAGCCAAATCGGCATGGCAAGCGCAGACCTTACCCTGACCATAAAAGCCCAATCCGACCAAGCACTCCACGACTTTCCAAGATACACCAACTTTAGACTAACCATAGAAAAAATCAACTCCGACAGCAACGACAACCCCGACGATGAGGCTACGGTTCCCACAACTATGGAGGCCTACACCGATGGTTAGTTTGGAGGATCGGGTGCTTGAAATCGCCAAGGTGAAGGGCGCCTTTACGGCGGATGATCTGCATGTCTTTGACTCTGAGCTGGAGCTTTTTGGGGTGTCACGTAAGATCTATGGTTCGGTGATTGCGGGTCTTATGCATCAGAGGCTTATCGAGTCGGTGGCGTTTGTTCGCGGCAACCGTCCTGAGTGCCATAACCGCTTCATTCAAGTCTGGAGGCTAACCCAGTAATGTGGAGCCAACTCCCCGACGGATCCAGCTGGCTCTCAGTTTGTGATAGAATCGAGGCCGAGCTCCCCCCAAACCTGCAAAGGACGGTTATGTTTCATCTCTGTGATGCCGACCAACCCAAAGAGTGCCTAGTGCTCGATTTCCCCCAGACTAACCTCACCAAAGCTGAACTCTCTACCCTACGCACCACCCTGGGCGAGAAGTATCAGGGTCAGCTTAGTTTTTTGGCCCAACCCAACAATGCCTATATAACCTACTTCAAATTCCCCCCCACACTTCTAAGCACCCAAGCTTCTGTGCCCCCCACACCCACTACACCACTCTCCTCCCCCTCAGCTGTTGTTGGTTTAGGGTCTGCTTTGCCTGAGCCGCCGCTCAGCCCCATAGCTCAATTCAACCAAAAATACTGCACCCCCTGCCCCAACAAATGCACCACCAACGAAACCTACCTCCGATGTGTCGTAACCCTTGGCTTTCAAGAACTCCAAACCCACACCACGCTTCTAACCAAACTAGCCGACCGCCCCGCCGCCAAGAAAAAAGAAGCTTCTACTGAGCGCCACCTCATAGATGGTATCAGCTGGATACGCTGCCAAGGACCCAAAGGCCCCTACGAAAAAGCCCTAGAAAAAGAAAACGTACCCAACACGGTGTATGCGTCGTGGAAACAGATGCTAAACGATGCCGTCTCAGCGGGTAAAAAGGGTCAGGTTATCACAGGGATTCAAAAAGATAACCAAACTCAGACAGAGAAAAAAGTGGACTATTGGTGCTGGCTAAATACCTATGAGGGCGAAACCAGCATCTGCCGCCGCCCCACCCAAACCAAATAGGAGCACAAAAATGTCTACTTTGATCCAGAAGGGGGCGGTGTAGTGGGGGGTTATCGGGGTATTCTCAAACCTAAGACACGTAAAATGGAGCCGTGTAAATCGATGAAGCATCATCATTTTCTTCACAATAGCGCTGTTTTGCCGGGCAAGCGTTTGTATCGGCATGTGGGGTTGAGCAATCCGCGGGGTAGTGATGTGTGTGAGCATTGCGGCTGGCTCCGAAGCGAAATCCTTGCGCATCAACAAACGCAGCCGGAGGCGAGCGCCTAGTGCCCTATGGCAACTGGCAGAAAAGTGAGGCAGAGGCGTTTTGCAGCCGATGCCAAAAATACCTCCTAAAAACAGATCTAACGATATCTGTTAAGGGTCAGCTCCGATGTGGAGTTTGTAATTGTCAGGTGCGGCTCACGCCTCATCCCAGTGAGGTCCGCTACCGCCACGCTCGGCTACAGAAGCAAAAGGTGTCTTTGGGGGCGCCTTGATGGCTGATCAGTTAAGTTTTGTCAGCGTAGAAAAACTAGCCGCCGCCCATAAGGCGCAGGCGGGGCTGTGTCCGCATGCGATGGTGCCGGGGCCTAAAGATCATGTGCATGACATCCGGTTTTGTCAAGAAGCGGATCGGATAACTTGTAATCGGGCAGAATTTGGTGATCCTGCGGCGTTTGGGCGTTGTCCGTTTTATTTGAGGCATGAGTTGTATGCGGCCCGAGTTGCTCAGAGTAAGAAAAACTTTGAGGTGACGCTATAGTATAGCACTATACTATACTAAAATTCTGCTCTAGTAAATTTATCAATTTCCTATTTTAAAATAAAAAAAATAAAAAAAATAGTATAGTATACTAGTATAGTATACTAGTTGGTGAAGAAGAATATGTCAAAACAAACCAAACCCTCTACTCAAACGCCCCTTCCCAAATTAGAAAAAATAGAACGCCTAGTCTACATCGCAAAAACTCTTGAAAACAACCAAAAAATCCAAACCATAAAAACACAGGCAAAAAAAGACGACACCACCATCTACACCATCCTAGACGAAGCCACCGACGACTGGCTGCTTAAACAGCACCTAAAACCTAACGGACAACCCATAGTGTCGCTGTTAAACTTTGGAGTGGAACAAACAAAAAAATACGCCAAATGCTACTTCCCCAAATGCAAAACCCCCACCACCTACCAAGCCCATCATAGCCAAGTGGACAAAATTGTGGGCTTATGCAAAGAACACGCCCAAACAATCCACAAAGCCTCCGCGGCAAAAACCAACAAAGACTGGCCCTGGAAAAACCTCACCCACCAAGATGCCCCCAACCAACCCCTCTGCGACCTATGTGTGGAAATCAGCCTCCACACTCTGATCGCGCTGCCCAGTCAGCGCAGGGTACCTTTATGTCCCAAGCACTACTGGGCGGTCCAAGAATCCATGGCATCAGGAAACAAAAAATGGCAAAATCCATCGAAAGAGGCTTAAGAGGTAGTTAGCATGAACTTGTATCATAAAATCGAGCAATGGTGCGATAAAGAAGCCGAGTGCGACTCAGGTATTGAGAAATTTGAGCTCTTAAAATCGGAACTAAAAACAGAGGGTACATATTCCCAAAAGCGCAGTGATCATATAGTCTGGATGGATGCCTGCCGCATTATAGGTCTCACCTATAAAGAAAACATAAATCCCCAATATTATCTAAAGAGTCGGCCTTTGAAGTGGAAAGAATTCTTAGTAGTTAATGCGAAGCATATGCTAAATGATCGTTGGTATTATGGAAGCGACAACCTCAAACGTTTAAAACAAATTCTAAAAGGCATGTATATTTCGCCTCAAGATGTGTGCATTCGTATGCCCACCATATCTATCCCATTGTTGGTGGAGCCAGATGATTCGCCTATGGTGATATTTGTCGCCCAACGAGCGGGACGCCTGTCCCCTGAGCATCGGAAAATTTTGGAGGTTGGCTTTAAAAATGAGTGAAAAGATGATGCCGGAGTATTGTCGATGCCACTTATGCAAAGTTGAATTTACCTTTAAAACCGTCTACAAACGGCAAGTGATCATTGTAACTGATAGAGGCGAGCAGTTGCCGGGAGTTGTGGAATCTAGGATTGTTTGTCCCACCTATTGCGAGCCTAAATACAGGTTTATTTCAAAACTAACCAACAGGAGCCCCTGCCATGATTGCGCATAATAGCTACCAAGGAGTCTCTTATAGGCTGGTATGTAAACAGTGCCCTAATCACTTACGTAAGCATCCCACTGTTTGGCAGGCAGACCGGGGCCGATGTTTAGTTTGTGTGCGCCGACAAATTCTGGAGACTAAACCGTAATGAGCCCCTATATTATAGTTGAGGGGCCGTTTTTGGCGGCGGTAGAAATGTTTGAGGAGTTAGAGTTTGATGCGCAGGACAAGCGTGAGCAGGCGCTTTTGGTAATACGCCAAGTCTATAACCGAGATACAAAAGAGGGCAAACAAGCCTATGAAAAAGCAGAAAAAAACATCGAGCAGACCTATCAAGATGAGCGCAGACAAGCCTTAGCCGCGTTTCTAGAAACCTATCACCTAGACCTAGCTGAACAAGATAACCCCTGTTCAGATGAAGAACCTCCCAAGGAGACACCGTCATGATTGTACGCGACATCGTCTTAGCGATCAAACCCAAATACGCAAAAACCCTCTATAGTGGCGAGAAACAGTTTGAGTTGCGCCGCAAACTCCCCCACAGCCTGATAAACCATGTGTATCTCTACGAGTCGCGTCCGGTTAAGAAAATCACGGGCTGCATCACCCTAAAACGAGTGGTCACCGGTTCGCCTGATAAGGTGTGGCAGATCTGTGCATCTACCTGCGGCTTAGACAAACCCGCCTTTGAGACGTACTGCGGGGAGCGTCCAAAAATTTATGCCCTAGAAATCGCATATGCCACAAAATTTGCCGTGCCCCTAGATCCCTATACTGTATTTCCACGGTTTGTGCCGCCCCAAAACTTCCACTACCTCCCAACCGCATTAGGCAACAAACTCCCCCCAGTCCCCCTAAAGGAGGATTGGCTGTGAAGTGGCCCCGAGCAGTACAGCAGTTCTATTCGCCCAAAAAATATAATCAATGGGTAGATCAAAAATACTACCTACTGAGCCATGCCCAAGCGTATGGCTGCAGCACTCCATGCTATCTGCATTATGCGCTTATGCCAGGTGCCTGGGCCGTTTGGATCTACGACCTCGAATTTGTCAATCTCAGATGCAGGGGAGTAAAGGCATGACTTGGCGGCTGTTGTTGTGGCCGTTTTTTGTGCCCGTTCTGTTCTTAGGTGTACTCTTAGTCTGCATTCTGCCCAACCCAGGAGACCGTAGATGAAGCCGCTCCACAAACCGCTGCCTGCAAAAAAGAGGCGGCGGCTGCGTTATTGTGAAATCTGTGGCATAAGCCTCTCTAGCCGGCTTTGGAGCACCCGCAAAAACCCAAAGGAGATCCTCTGCAAAAGCTGCGGAACCAAAAAACGCATGCGCGAATATCACCAACAAAAAAAACACCCATCCCGACATCAAGAACCAAAATAGCACTTCATGCGACACCAGTCTCCATAGTGTTTTAATGCCACAAACTTTATAGTGTAGGTGAGGCAGCAAAATGAGTACTGCTATCCGAATTTATACCTGCCAAAAATGTTGTGCTGAATTCACAGATGAACATGCTTGGCATAAAAAAACCATAGTCACCGACCCCACCGGCAAAGAACACCTCCACGAACAAAACATACCCGTCTGTCCACGATGCCACATCGCGGACTATACCCTGCAATTTAGAGCCAAACCCAATTCTGCCTCCAAAGAATAATCCAAGTTAATGTTTCTTTATGACGAGTTACTATGACGTCTTATTATGCTCGGTTCCTAAATCCCATCGAGGAGGCATTTAACCCTGCGCAGATGTCAAAGCTATGGGCCTCATTAGCAGCGATGTTGGTGCAGCGTAAAAGCAAAGAACTTCTCTGCCGCAAATGTCTTCAGCAAAAATATATCTATGGCTTTCCAAACTTGTCGAGAAAGAGCCAAAAAGGAGACGGGTAGGGTTAGGTATCGAAGATTTAGATATAGTGAGGCTGTTGAGACGATGCGAAAAAGCCGGGGTAACACGGGTGTTTGCAGTAAGTGTGGTTTGCAAATTGTGTTTGGAGCGGAGGTTTTAACTATAGCGGGGAATCGGCGCAGCCGGATTTATCATAAGAGCTGTTATGAGCAAACATTGATTGACTCAGGAGATTCAAGCGACGATGGCCAATCACTTTAACTATACCTATACCTCACGGGCGGGCCGTATAACCCGCGGCGCCTCTCTGTGCTGCAGTAAATGTAACCAAGAAATAGAACCCGGCGTACCGGTCGTATCAATAGGTTCGGCTAGGAGGCATCGGAAAATCTATCACCAAGCCTGCTATGAGAGTCTCTACATAGAAACCAAAGACGATACAAAAGAAACAAAACAATAAACAGTCCTGCTCAGGGTATAGGCACAAGAGATGGCACAACCCTTCTCTGAGAAGAGCAGCTATGTTGCCAAACCAGGTGTTTTGTTCTGTGGTGTGTGGTTGTTTGGGGGTTTATTGCCCTGCAGGCAGGTGAGCCATTCTGTGGGTCTGTGTTGTTTTTGGGTAGAGGGTAAACAAGCAGGATGGTGGATTTATGTCCGAAGAGTTTTGTCAAGACGAAAAACATAAGAGGCAGAACAGTTTACTAACAATATATGTGAGTTTTCATATGAAAAAAATAGAATTTAAAATTAGTAAACTAACAACAATATTTCTGGTACTATCTCTGATGCTCATGATAATACCTCTTATGTCTATGCCTGTCTCTGCCGAAACACCAATCGAAGTAACAACTCTAGCCGAGCTGGAAAACGCCCTAACCAACGGCGAAACCGACATCACCATCCCACCCGGCTGCACCATCAAAATTACCCAACTCCTAACAATCAACCCCGATGTCACCCTAACAATCCACGGCACCCTAAACAACGCAGGCATCATAACCAACCAAGGCACCCTAAACAACGAAGGCGGCACCATAAACAATGGAGGCGCCATAATGTTCATGCTCACGGCCACCATAAACAACACCGGCACCATAAACAACAACGACGGGGGCACCCTAAACAATGTCGGGGGCACCCTAAACAACAACGGGGGCACCCTAAACAACAACGACGGGGGCACCATAAACAACGACGGGTACACCATATTCATCGGGGGTGATATATGCGTGGGCACCATATACAACGATGGGGGCACCATAAACAACGACTACGGGGGCACCATAAACAACAACAACTTGGGCACCATAATCAACAACGGGGGCACCATAAACAACGACTACGGGGGCACCATATCTAACGGAGCCACCCTACTCATCGTGGGCGATATATGCGTGGGCACCATATACAACGATGGGGGCACCATATACAACGATGGGGGCACCATAATCAACAACAACTTGGGCACCATAAACAACGAAGGCGGCACAATAAACAATGAAGGCTACACACGATTCGGGCTCACGTTCACGGCCACCATAAACAACACCGGCACAATCAACAACAACGACTGGGGCACCCTAAACAACAACGGGGGCACCCTAAACAACTACGCCTTGGGCACCCTAAACAACAACGGCACCCTAAACAACGACAGGGGCACCATAAACAACGAAGGCGGCACACGATTCGGGCTCACGTTCACGGCCACCATAAACAACACCGGCACCCTAAACAACGAATACGGGGGCACCCTAAACAACAATGTCTGGGGCACCATAAACAACACCGGCGGCACAATAAACAATGTCGGGGGCACCCTAAACAACAACGACGGGGGCACCCTAAACAACAACGACGGGGGCACCCTAAACAACTACGAGGGCACCCTATTCATCTGGAACCCCCCATTCTTCTGGGACACCCTATTCATCGAGGGCACCCTAAACAACAACGGCACCCTAAACAACAACAACGGCACCCTAAACAACGAATACGGGGGCATCATAATCAACAACGTCTGGGGCACCCTAAACAACAAAGGGGGCACCCTAAACAACAACGGCATCATAATCAACAACGACTGGGGCACCATAAACAATGTCTGGGGCAACCTAAACAACAACGGCACCCTAAACAACAACGA
>Ga0123356_10002886_pt1 | contig 18201 bp, 14 predicted proteins | sample TergutEmb28metaG_2_FD_92546 | JGI IMG/M metagenome (GOLD analysis project Ga0123356, IMG submission 92546) | Embiratermes neotenicus P3 segment gut microbial communities from Petit-Saut dam, French Guiana - Emb289 P3 | ecosystem: Host-associated > Arthropoda: Insects > Digestive system > Gut ...
ATCAGAGGACTGAATCTGAAGGCATACTATCTGAGATGGTTTGGAATCAGGAAGAAAGAATTATTCAACTAGACGAAGGTTTGCTTGATCCGGTCTACCGATACAGTGCTACTAGTGATGTTAAGGATCCCTGGTCGGTAGTGCCAAGCCCTTATTATCCAAATTATTCAGGCGGTATTGTTTATGCTGTAACGTATCTTTTCGTTGGCTTTGACGGGCTTGTGCGCATAGTGTTAGTACACGCACAGACTGAAGATTTGCTTGAACAGGCAACAAACATCGTCGAGTGCACTTATACGTTTGACTGTCTTCCTTCCAGTCAGACTACCGTCAATATAAGCAGGCTTGAGCAGCAGGTTCTTTTTGACTCATCTGGTGTGAGGGTGACACTGTTTGGCTACTATGAAGCCAAAGATAGGTTTGCGATAGTCTCGCTGTTGTTCGAAAACGATGGAGAAAACGACATAATTATCCTTGGTACTGAACTAAGGGTTAACCAAGTTCCATTGCAGTCCGATCGCTTTCTCAAGCCTCGGTTTATTCCGGCAGGTGATGGCGTACTCTGGCGCTTTGATATAGGCTTTGATTTAACGGCAGCAAACATCGACTCTGTCAGTGTGATTGGGTTTTCTTTTCAGGTACTTGAATCAGATGGTTATATGTATGGTGAGTTGCTGTTTCCCATAGATACAGACGATTTGTTGCTTACTGATTAATGCAAGAACGATACCTGCCCTTGGGCGAATTGACAGCATAGCAGTTGCCTCTGACGAATCTGTCCTTCAACTTCGTTGAGTAAACCACTCTGATTTATTGAAGTCTCTGGAGGCGACGACCGGATTCGAACCGGCGAATGATGGTTTTGCAGACCAGTGCCTTACCACTTGGCCACGCCGCCTCACTCCAAAATGCACCCCTTGCCATACCTATAGAGTTTGCAGAATCAATAAGGCCGGTCTGGCGCAAGTGCGCCGACCGACCTGTTCCAATCATGGAGCGGACAACGGGATTCGAACCCGCGACCCCAACCTTGGCAAGGTTGTGCTCTACCAGCTGAGCCATGTCCGCACGCGCGGCTTTACATTCTACGAAAGCCAGAAGCTAAACGCAAGCCACACTGAGATTTTATCCACATGATCTTTGTGCGCTACGGTTTATTCTTCGGCACTCTTCCACAGTTCGCCAATAGCTCCAACTGTAGAGGCCAAGCCTTGCATCTCAAGCGGCATGAAGATCTTGGTTGCTGATCCGTTTGCGACATACTTCAAGGTCTCTAGGTAGCGGAGTGAAATAAGGTCTTGGGTCGGCGCGCCTTCGTGGGTGGCGTTGTAGATGCTCAGAATCGCCTGGGCTTCACCTTCAGCTACCAGAATCTTCTGCGCCTTTTCGGCTGCAGCGATTTCTCTCATTGCGGTAGCGCGGCCCTCAGCTTCAAGGATGGCGCTTTGCTTGGTACCTTCGGCACGGGCGATTGCGGCGGCGCGGTCACCTTCGGCCTCAAGAATCATGGCGCGGCGGTCTCGCTCTGCCTTCATCTGGCGGTGCATCGCCTGGGTTACGTCGGCCGGCGGCTCAATGCGCTGCAGCTCGACGCGCACTACGCGGACACCCCACTTGTCAGTTGCTTCGTCTAGGATGTCACGCAGGGTGATGTTGATTTTCTCACGGCTTGTCAGGCACTCGTCCAGCTGCATTTCACCGATAACGTTACGCAGATTGGTTTGCGCCAGCTTGGTTGCAGCCAGATAGAAGTTTGTTACGTTGTAGATCAACTTGAAGGGGTCTGTGGCCTCGTAGTAAACAACAGCATCGACGGTGACTGCAACGTTATCTTTGGTGATGACCTCTTGCGGGGGAACGTCGACGACGTTCTCGCGCATGTCGACCTTGGTGACGCGGTCGATAAAGGGAATCAGAATGTGCAAGCCTGGCTCCCATACTGTGATGAACTTACCAAGACGTTCAACCACACCTTTCTCATACGGACGAATAATTCGGATTGCCCTGAAAGCAAAAACCAGAACAACGACCAACACGATTATTCCGAAAATCGCGACAGGAACAAACGTGTCAAAAATGCCTCTGACTGCTAACATCGCTACCTCCCTTTCTAATTCTTCTACTCTTTGAGTTGCTCTCTACTGCTGGCTGTTTTCTACTGGTAGCGCCTGACAACCAGTCTGGTGCCTTCGATACCCAGAACAAAAACGCGTTCGCCAACTACCAGGTCGCCTGTGAACTGCTCGAACCCAGGCTCCAGTACTACATTCCACGATTCACCATCGATTTTCGCCCGACGAAGTCCGACCGGGGCTGGTTGGTCGATGATCAGTGCATCCATACCAATCAGGCGGTCAACACCTGACTTCGTGGTTTCGCCTTGCGTAAGTCGTCTTGCCAATGGCCGTAAGGCTGCCAATGAGACTACAGAGACAACCAGAAACGCCAACCATTGCCAGAATAGACTGAGGTTAATGAAGTTCAAGAACCAGGCGACGGCTGCACCAAAAGCAAATGGAAGTAGGAACAGAGTAGTTGTCAACATTTCGCAAACTAACAGACCTGCTGCCAAAAGTATCCAAAGCCAAAACCATATTCTCATTGGATCCATGATGCCTCCCATCTTCGCGGCGATAAGAATCACAAAAAACCGCAGTGTCATTATCGCATAGATGTAGGTTTCTTGCCTTATAATCAAAGCCTTGTATTTAGCAAAAGAGGTTGTGATAGTAATGAAACAGAGAATCGAGGCGCTGATTAACCAGGCTTTTGTCGACTTGGTTGCTTCTGGCAGGTTTGTTGCTGTGGAGCTGCCCACTGACTTTGTCGAGCGACCCCGAGAGAAAGCCCATGGTGATTGGGCTTGCACGATTGCGCTCAAGCTGGCAAAACCACTCAAGCAGAATCCTCGCGAGATTGCCGAAGCAATCGCTGGCGCTATTGCCAGCGACCCGAGTATCACCTCAGTTGAGGTTGCCGGAGCAGGGTTTATCAACCTGACACTTTCTAATCAGGCTTTGCAGCAAGAGATGATGCTTGCGCGCGAGCGAGGAGCTGACTATGGTAGATGTGACATCGGAGCCGGTAAAACTATAAATGTTGAGTTCATCTCCGCCAACCCAACCGGCCCGATGCATGTCGGGCATGGCCGCTGGGCTGCTCTTGGCAACGCGCTTTGCCGGCTGCTTGAGCATGCTGGCTATCAGGCAACACGCGAGTTCTACATAAACGATGCCGGCCACCAGATGGACGTGTTTGCTAACTCGGTCATCGTACGCTATCGCCAACTGCTTGGTGAGTCTGTCGAGGAACCTGAGGAGTTCTATGGCGGTAGCTATGTCGCAGAGATCGCCCAGGAGATTCTGGACGAGGAGGGCGACGTGTGGCTGCACGGAGCAGCGGGTGCCGCGGGCGCGGAGGCAGTTGCCGCGGGCGCCGCGGGTGCCGCGGGTGCCGCGGGTGCCGCGGGCACAGGCACGGGCGCTGCGAGCACGGCTGCAGGCAACACGGCTGCGGGCGCAGACGACACTACTAACACCACCGACACCGATCAGCGGCTTGAGCATTTTCGCGAGCGCAGCTATCAGATGATGCTTACGAGTATCAAAGAGCTGTGCGAGCGCATTGACGTAGCTTTTGACGTCTGGTTCTCAGAACGCGAGCTGTATAAAGCTGGTGCTGACGGTATCAGTCCAGCTGAGCAGATGCTTCAACGACTTGATGACATGGGCTTTCTATATGTGCAAGATGGAGCAACCTGGTTCAAGTCAAGTGAGTTCGGCGACGACAAAGATCGGGTACTTATCAAATCGGATGGGACATACACCTACGTCACTCCCGACATCGCCTACCATCTTGATAAACTTGAACGTAGCAGCTACGGCAGTGAGAGCCTGATAAACATCTGGGGAGCAGATCACCATGGTTATGTTGCCAGGATGCAGGCTGCTTTAGCGGCATTCGGCTATGAAGGGCGCTTACGGGTTCTACTCGGTCAGCTGGTAAACCTGTTTCGTGATGGGCAGGCAGTGCGTATGAGCAAACGAACCGGCGAGATGGTGACCTTTGCCGAGCTTATCGATGAAGTTGGAGCTGACGCAACCAAGTATCTGATGCTAAACCGCTCAACTGACCAGGCAATTGACTTTGACATCGAGGCAGCCAAGCGTGCCGATGCTTCAAACCCTGTCTACTATGTTCAGTATGCTCATGCTCGCATCTGCTCGCTGATTCGGAGAGGCAACGATGAAGGTTTACACGCCAGCAGCCAGCACCTCAACCTGCTGACTGATAGCTCCGAGCTTGCGCTGGCAAGGCTGTTCAGCCAGCTGGAAGAGCTGGTCGAAGCTGCCGCCAAAGACATGGCGCCGCACCGCCTGACCGGCTATGCCGAAGAGCTGGCAGCAGCTTTTCATAGCTTCTACACACGTTGTCCGGTCTTAACCGAAGACAGAGATCTGGCAGAGGCGCGTTTGTATTTAGCAGATGCGGTACGAAATGTCTTGGCTGTGGTACTTGGTATTCTGGGCGTAAGCGCGCCAGAGAGTATGTAGAAGAGGCGGATGGGTGGCGCTGGCAAATGAGCTGAGCGCGATTTTATCCACAGTATTTGTAAAGGGGTATGAGATGGCACATCTAGAGCACGACCCGACACTGGAGCCGGATGGCTTGACGTTGGCTGACCTGGCGCACGTCGCTCCTTTGGGGGCGCGAGTAAATGCTGCTGGCCACATGGAGGTGGCTGGCGTTGACCTGGTTGACCTGGCAACCGCGCAGGGCACCGCGCTCTACGTCATGGACGAGGCTCATATTAGGGCGCAACTGAATGCCTACCAGGCAGCGCTGGCTGAATGCTGGCCGGAGTCGGCGGTCGCCTACGCCGGCAAGGCTTTCACCTGTAAGGCTATATGCCGGTTGCTGACCGAAGAAGGTGGCTGGCTGGACGCAAGCAGTGGGGGAGAGCTGGCGATTGCACTTGCTGCTGGCTTTGCAGCAGAGCAGGTTATCTTTCACGGTAACAACAAGACCGAGCAGGAGCTGATTGAGGCGATTGAGGCTGGAATCGGTCGAATCGTGCTGGATTGCTTTGAAGAGATCGAGCGCGTTCAGCGCCTGGCGGCCGATCGCGGTGTGGTGCAGAAGGTGCTGCTGCGCATCAAGCCAGGCGTTGTTGCCGATACCCATAGCCACATAATCACCGGCGCGGAAGATTCCAAGTTCGGTTTCGGAATCAGTGACGGCTGGGCAGAGCGAGCAACTGAGCAGGTGCTTGAGGCTGCCAACCTTGAGCTGATGGGGCTGCATTGCCACATCGGCTCGCAGATATTTGCGATCGATGTCTACCAGCAGGCTGTCGGTGCACTGTTTAGGTTGCTCGGTCAGCTGAAGCAGCGCTTTGACTATCTGCCACGTGAGCTTAACCTTGGCGGTGGAGTAGGCTCGGCTTATCGAGTAGAGCACAATCCACCATCTATCAGCGATTTTGTCAAAACCTTGACCGATGCGGTCAAAATCCACTGCGAGCAGCTTGGCTTGGCTCCCTCTGAGCTGAAGCTGATAGTTGAGCCCGGGCGCTCTATCGTAGCGAACGCTGGAATCACCCTGTACACAGTAGGAGCAATCAAGCAGCTCGAAGGCATTCGCACCTTCGTCGCCGTTGATGGCGGCATGACCGACAACATTCGCACCGCCCTCTATGACGCGCGCTACGAGTGCGTAATCGCTAACCGTGTCGGCGAGCCGCGCGATGCGATTGTGACCGTAGCTGGCAAGCACTGCGAGAGCGGTGACGTGGTGATGATTGACGCCAGCATTCAGACACCGCAGGTTGGCGACACTCTGGTGATAATGACAACCGGAGCCTACAACCAAAGCATGTCCAGTAACTACAACAAGCAGCCCAGACCTGCCGTGGTCTGGCTGGCTGACGGCGTAGCACGCGAGGTGGTACGACGAGAGACCTACGCTGACCTGCTGGCGACTGACGTTGGCTAGGGTCGCACGAGCAGCGTTGAGTAAGCAAAAAACACAAACAATGTGGATAAGAACGAGTTTTTCGAATATGGAGGGTAAATAATGAAGCAGATCGGTGTAGGTATACTGGGATTAGGCGTGGTCGGAAGTGGCGTGGTGCGGATACTACAAGGCCATCATGACGACTTTCTGCGCGACCAGGAGATTGACCTTAGAATCGTAGCAGTCAGTTCGCGACGCGACGCACAGGCGCGTGAGCTGGGGCTGCTGGACGTATATAGTAGCGATCCTTCTTCAGTGACACTGAACCCTGAAGTCGATGTGGTTGTAGAGCTAATGGGTGGAACCGATACCGCCTACCAGTGCATCAGCGATGCGCTGAAAGCCGGCAAAAGTGTAGTTACAGCCAACAAGGCGCTGATAGCCACCCGCGGTCGCGAGCTGATGTACCTGGCTGCTGAGCATGGTGGCGAGCTGGCTTTTGAGGCTTCGGTTGGCGGCGGCATTCCGATTATCGGCCCATTGCGCCACACGCTGGCGTCGAATCGCATTCTCTCGGTGATGGGTATTGTCAATGGCACCACCAACTACATGCTGGGCAGAATGAAGGATGCCGGTCTTGACTACGACTCGGCACTGGCTGAGGCTCAGCAGCTTGGCTATGCCGAAGCCGACCCGACCGCCGATGTCGAAGGATACGACGCAGCAGCCAAGATAGCGATTCTGGCAATGATATCCTTTAACACCGATGTCCGGCTTGACCAGGTAGCCACCGAAGGCATCAGCGGCATCTCGGTCACTGATATGCACGCAGCTGAAGAAGCCGGCTACGTGTTGAAGCTTTTGGCAATTGCCAGGCGTGAGCCAGCTGGAATCGATATCCGAGTACACCCAACAATGGTGGCCAAGACTCACCCTCTTGCCAGCGTAAACGGTGTCTACAATGCCATCTATATCGTCGGAGACGCAGTAGGCGAGACCATGTTCTATGGACGCGGAGCCGGTGAAGGCCCAGCAGCATCCTCTGTTGTTGGCGACCTGATTGAGCTGGCAAGGCACAAAGCCTATCGGGAGACAATCATTCAACCGGTCTGGGATACCGAAGGCTTGCCGCTTATCTCAGATGGCGACCTGGAGAGCACCTTCTACCTGCGACTACCGGTACCGGATCGTCCAGGTACCCTGGCAGCCAGTGCGACGATATTTGCAGAGCTTGGCATCTCGATTGCCTCGATGGTGCAGCACGCCGCTACAGATGACCAGGCAGAGTTGATTTTCTTTACCCACAAAGCTCCGGTTGGCGCAGTAGCAGAGGCACTTAAGCGACTGAATGACTCTGGCATCCTAACCGGCACAGCGTCTTGCATTAGGACTATTGCGTAGTGGTTTTCGGGCGGAAGTCGACGCATGTCTCACGTTTACGTTGACCTTCGAGCAGAGGGAGTAGAGGGCGGGTAAGGAAGTGGTGAGAAGAACCAGCTCTCAGACTAGAATCCTGCTGTCTCTTGTGCTTCTTTTTTCCTGTTTCTTCAGCGGATGCAGCGCATCAAGCAAGCCTTACGAAAATGGATCCGGTGATGATGCGGTCTACAGCTGGGTAAGGGATACCGAGTTCAGTAGCCTAAGTAATGAGCAGCAGCGTGATGCAATTATCTACGACATTCTTTTCGAAGAGGGGTATGATTCAAGTTTCTATATAGATACAGCTGTTGGGCAAGATGGTTCTATCTATGTGATTGGTGGTTTGTTCGCTGCATCAGCTGATGCTGAAACCACAGCAGTACTAATTAGGTATGACAGTGACTTAAATATCTTAGCCGACGTTAGAAAACCTCATTATTCGTTTTCCGGCATTGCTATTGATTCGGAAGGCAATGTCTACGCTACCGGAGCACCCTGTTATTACCGTTTTTCTGAAGAATACAGGATGGAATTCTTTCACTATTACCAGTCGGAGATAATCAAATATAATTTCACTCTGGAGGAGCTGGCTGTTGTAGAGCTCAATGATATACCAGTCGATACTCTAGAGAGTTATTCTGGGCGAATCGCCATAGCTCCAGATGGTTCAGTCTATGTAGCAGCCTACAGAACGGTAGTCAAACTAGATAACAAGCTAGTGACACAGGTAGCAGTCACTTTCGAAAGTGACTTGCACTCAACAATCGGCACTATTGCAATCGCTCCGGATGGGGCGGTATTCGTTATAGCCACACAGTTTACGACGGCAGACAACGGTGTCGAAACGATGCTATTAAAATACAACGCTAACCTGGTGCTGCTAAATGAGGTCAGGAAAAACGAAGCTGTTGCAAACTATTTTTGGGGACTGGCTATTGCTGCCGACGGCTCAGCATATACCGTGCTCTATACTCACAATGAGTATCCAGACGTTAATCCTAGTGGTAGTGTTATTAGGTTTGACAGTAATCTGACTGAAATCGATTCTGTGGTGGTTGATTCACTGCTTCAGGTACCAGGAGGTTATCTTCGGGGGTGTGGCTGGCGAGCTTCACTTACTGTTGATGACGATGGTTTTGTATACATGACATCGGGCGAGTCCGCATGGATTGTGCTATTTGACAGTGACCTGACACCTCTTAATGTTGTGTGCCTACCGCTCTTTGGTAATCATGGTTATCGGTATGGTTCCCCGCGGTTATTAAGTGTTGCGATTGCGCTAGATGGTGCGGTCTATTCAATAGGTGAGTACAGGGCGACAATGATTGATGGTGTACTCGAGGTTGACAGAGGCTATAGCGCCGGCATCATCGTCAAGTAGCGCGATAGCCATTTTAGAGGGCAGATAGCCGCCGCTACAATAAAAACACTTTCACAACAATCTTTCGCAGGCATCCGAGCAACCAGGATTATGATTTCGACGACAACTCGCCTTGTTATCTGCTTCGACGCACAAAATTTCCACTTGGGAGACAGATTTTTTACAGATATTTAGGTATATGCAAAAACCCTAAAGAAAAACTGTTGCATTTGCAACAGAAATGTTGCAAATGCAACAGAAAAGCAGAAAGGGTCGTCGATTTTTGTCTCCCAAGTGGAAATTTTAGGAAAAAGCTATTATGCTAGCATGCAAAGGCTGCGTGTTTGGGTGCTTAGGCTGCAGGTCGGAGCGTAAAGGCTGCGTGTTTGGGTGCTTAGGCTGCAACCCTGCTGGCTGACGCGCCAAAGTGCTGGTAGGCACATGTTAATGCTGCGGGCTGGCGCACCTGCGTAGGCGGCAAATCTTCCAGAAAACTGTGCTCTTACAGCTGTGCAGAACAGCCACAAAAAAATCGGCTATATCGACGTTTCGCTGCTTTGTGATACACTTTTACCAGTATTTTGTGGTTGATTGACACTATAAAGGGAGGATGATGGTCGATAAGAATAAGAGGATTACTGCTTTTCTTCTGATCGCTGTTGTCGGTGTATTAATGCTATATGGTTGCGACAGTGTTAAGGTTTCCGGTCGCTATTCTTTTGTTTCTATGGAGTCAGAAGGATTCATTGTCACAGCTGAAGCATTAGAGGGCTTTGTTGACACTGACGATTGGTATATCGATTTCGACCGGGGGGAGTTTGAGTTCAGCTTCTACGATGCGGTTGTCAATGGAACATACACCCAGGATGGAACCAGCCTCTCATTAATAATCGATGATGTAACTGTTAATGGTGAAGTCGAGGGAAACACCGTCACGATTAGTTTTACCGATTACTATGATGCAGTCTTTGTATTTGAGAAAAAATAAAGCAGACCATTTTGAAGGCAAGAGGCATCCTTTTCAGGTAATCAGTAGTAACAAGAAAGGTTAGCAATATGCAGTCAGTGATTTTAGTTATGCAAGAGTTATTAGAAGCTCAGAGATTGATGCTGGAGATGGGTAACTACCCACGTGTGAAAGCTGCGTCCATTAATAATTATGAGAAGTTCTACAACTCATACCGCTATACTCACGCAAAAACCTATCTGATCGAAGTACTTGACGATGAAGACCGGGGAATCGATTTTTGCCTTGCCCTTGCCAGGCTTTTACGTGAGAAACATCCAGAGTCGCGCCTGGTTTTATTAAGCTCTGAACAAGACGAAGCCTGCACAAAAGCAAAGCAAGAAAAGCTGATTGACACCATATTACCCAGGGGGTCGTCGTTAAGCTATCTTGCAGCCCAATTAGTCGGGTAGCTATCTGCTTATCCAAAGCAAAGTAAAACAGCTCTGAGCGAAAAGCAAACCAGCCTCCGGTGAAAGTGTAGCAAGCGGCTCGGTTAAGGTTTTCATGCTAGCAATATGGGATTTTCTCGAATACTAACATTTTCTCATGCCATTATTTGATAATCCTGAGCTGGCATGTGTTAAACTAGGAGCCAGCAAATCACCTTTTCAACTATTAGGCACCGAAAAACGCAGAAGCTTATGCATTACCGATTTCATTTTCGACGCTGTTTTGAAAGGAAGACATCCAGGTGAAGTTCTTTATCGACACGGCTGATTTAGCCGAAATCGAGGAGGCGGCATCGTGGGGAGTACTGGCAGGGGTAACCACAAACCCGAGTCTATACGCTCGTATCGGTGGCAAACTAGCCGACTTTCCAGAGCACATCAAGCGAATTTGCGCCCTAGTCAACGGATCAGTATCAGCCGAAGTGGTTGGTCAAACGGCTGATGAGATGGTGCGTGAAGCGCAAGAGTTGGCATCAATAGCCGCAAACATCGTTATCAAGATTCCAGTTGGCATTGAAGGGTTAGCTGCAACAAGCGCCTTGACCAAAGCAGGGATACCAGTAAATATGACCTTAGTGTTCTCGGTTCCGCAAGCGATTCTTGCTGCACGTGCTGGAGCTCGCTACATCAGTCCCTTTATCGGGAGGTTCGACGATATCGGTGAAGACGGAATCAGCCAGGTTGCTGATATTGTCAACGCAATCGGCAACTACGATTGGCGAGGCGCTGGTATTGGCATGGAAGAACCAGAGATAATTGCTGCTTCGATCAGAAGCGTGAATCATGTTGCGCAGGCTGCACTGATCGGTGCAGATATTGCTACTGTACCGTTCGCGGTACTAAGGAGTTGCCTGAGTCATCCTTTGACCGACCGGGGGCTCGAAGCTTTTATTAAAGATTGGGAGAAGGTGCTACAAGCATGAGTGACAGAGACAGCTCAAGCGACGCTGAGAAGACAACTCAGGAAACCCAGGCAGTTAAGCCAAGGCGTTCAACTCAGGGGGGAGGAGCTGCTCGAAGTAATGGCACATCAGCAGAGTCAACGTCAACAAACAACAATTCCGCAAGCCGAAATGGCTACCAGAATCAACCTCGCCGCCAACGCAGGCAATCAAACACCAACAACCGAGAGCAAGTAGCCCCACAGGCAAATCGTGAAGAGCTGGCCCTTCTGAAGGTTTCGGAGCTGCGTGAAAAAGCAGCAGGTTTGGGATTAGACCTGGCAAACATCAAAAAGAAGGATCAGATAGTAGAAGCAGTATTAGCCGAAATGGTGAAGGCAGAGGGTTTTGTTGCCTGCGCTGGCATCTTTGACCTGCTCTCCGAAGGTTATGGCTTCCTAAGAACAACAGGGTATCTACCAGGTGAGACTGATATCTATGTCGGTATGTCGTTGGTACGTAGAAACGGTCTGCGTAAAGGTGACTATGTTGTTGGTCAGGTTCGTCCTGCACGGGATAGCGAGAAATATCAGGCGCTTCATAAAATCGACTCGATAAATGGTCTACCAGTTGAAATGTCTTTAGAGAGGCGCAGGTTCAATGACCTGACTCCGGTCTTTCCTGATGAGCGCCTGCTGATGGAACATGGTGCTGACAGCATTACTGCTCGAACGATTGACTTGGTTGCTCCGATCGGCAAAGGGCAACGTGGTTTGATTGTTTCTCCACCGAAGGCAGGTAAGACCACTATCCTGAAAGATATCGCAGCCGCAATCAGCGCTAATAACCCTGATGTGCACCTTATGTGCCTACTGGTTGACGAGAGACCAGAAGAAGTCACAGACATGGAGCGCTCGATTATGGGTGAGGTTGTCTCATCTACCTTTGATATGCCGTCAGAAAACCACATAACTGTCGCAGAGCTTGTGATCGAGCGAGCAAAGCGATTAGTTGAAGTCGGGCGTGACGTTGTGATTCTGCTCGACTCCATTACCCGCCTGGCCAGAGCCTATAACCTGGCACAGCCAGCCAGTGGTAGGATTCTGTCCGGTGGTGTTGACTCGACAGCTTTATATCCACCTAAGCGATTTCTTGGTGCAGCTCGAAATATCGAAGGCGGCGGCTCCTTGACCATTCTGGCATCGGCACTGATCGAGACCGGATCAAAGATGGATGAGGTTATATTCGAGGAGTTCAAGGGTACCGGCAATATGGAGCTCAGACTTGATCGTGATTTAGCTGATCGCAGGATTTTCCCAGCTATTGACCCGGTTGCCTCTGGCACACGTAAAGAAGAGTTGCTATTAGACCCACAGGAAGCACCGCTAATCTGGGCTGTCCGCCGTATTCTAGCCAACATGAATAACACTGAGCGTGCCATGGAGATGCTGATAAAGAGCCTGGTACAGACTCAGACAAATGCTGAGTTTTTGATGCGTACAGCTAGAAAAGCACAGCAGCGCACAGGTACGGATATCACTGAGCTTTAGATTATTTCTGATATTTGTTTTCTAACTTAATCGAACTGATTCAAATAGGCTTTGAAGCTTTCTTTGATTAATGGTCTACTGAAGTTATAGCCTTGGAAGATCCTGACACCTAATGCGTCAAGAATCGTGGCTTGCTCTTCGGTCTCGACCCCTTCGACAACCAACTCTATACGAAGGTGCTCTGATAGCTGTACTACCGAGCGTACGATCTCACGCTGCTTCATATCAGTTGCGACACTTTCTATCAGCGACCTATCGACTTTCACAGTGCTGACCCCGTAGTCAGAGATGTAGTTCAGAGAAGAGTAGCCCATGCCCAAGTCGTCAATAGCCAGGCCAATGCCCATGTCGCGGATAGCCCTGAATATCTCGCGCGTCTCCTCAGTTGCGTTAACAGCAACATTCTCAGTTATCTCAAGCTCTACTTCGCCAGGTAAGACTACATAGCGATCGCGTAGTTCACGCAAGAAATCAACAAAGCCCTTATCCTCAATTAATTGTCTTGGCTCTAGATTAATAGACATGCGCATGTTAGAAAGGTGACTGGTACGCATTTCTGCAAGATCACGCAGGGCATATTCGATTACCCAGCGGCCCAGCAAAGAGGCCAGCCCCATTTCATTCATCAAGCCGACAATGGTGATAGGCGACACTGCCCCTAGCTCAGGCTCCTGCCAGCGGAGTAGCGCCTCGGAACCGACGGTTCTGCCTTGGCGATCGGTTTTTGGCTGGTAGACCATGTAGAAGGGCAGGCGGTTCATTCGGATGTATTGCTTGATCTGCACCGCGATTTCACGGGCGGCTTGACCGACTGCGTCCTGACGTTCGAAGACCGTCGCGGTTGAACCGATGCCCATGCGAGCGATCTCGGCTTGCATCAGCTGAAAACGAATCACGCGCTGCTGCTGCTCGTAGACATGGTGCGCACGCACGAATGGGTAGTAGAGCAGGGCAGAGATTGCTATGCAGACAGCTTGTAAGGCGGTACCTGCTAGCGATCCGGTGGCAAGGTAGCCAGAGAGAAGTGGTGGCGTGGTCCAGTCTACGGTATTGACGATCAGAGGAACCAGTCCAACCTGGAACGCCAGAAAGCTGATGGTTGCTGATACCAGTGGGGCTATGATGAACGGTACTACATAGAAGGGGTTCAGTATAACAGGGAAGCCGTAAAGCAGAGGCTCATTGATGTTGAACAGCACCGGGAAAACCGAAACTCGGGCAAAACTGCGTCCCCAATACCATTTCTTACCAACGATTGCCAGAGCTAGAAGCAAGCCTATGGTTGCACCGGATCCACCGACTAGGCCGAAGTGCAGGTAATATCCACGTAGAGAGAACAGTGATGCTGTGCCAGCTGCTTGGCTGGCTGATGGCAGGAGGTCGAAGAGCACGAAGTTGTGGGCTCCGGTGAAGGCCATGATCTGCGAGAACAGAATAACCAGAATCGTAGTTGATAGCTCGCCATGTTGCATCCAGCTGGTAATCAGATCATAGAACCTGCCCAGATCAGCTGCCGTTGCGATAAATGAGCTGGTAGCGCGAATCAGAACGAACGAGATTAAGGTCAGAGCTACTGGAAGAATGTGGGCGAAGTAAACCTGAACCAGCAGGTTCGCATCAAGACCACCGCTGATCGAGCGGCTGCGATTAAGCACCCCTCTGTTGGTCAGCTTGATAAAGGTGAACAGTAGCTTCAGAGAGAACAGGCCGACGAAGATTGCCTTAAAGATTCCATTGGTTCCGACATTGATGAAGTCAAGATGGGAGTCCTTCCAGACGAAGAGGATGATGAAGCACGAAAAAGAGGTAAATGCTGGAATGAAGAAGTTCGGCTCACCTTCCCAGACATCACGGTTCTCTAATGTATATGACATGCTGACAGAGGTCAGCGCAGCCAAGGCGATGACAGTCAAGGTTGAGTCAATCAGAATCTGTACCAGATTAACCAAGGCACCATCAAAGACCTGCGAAATGAAGTTATGAAGAATCGGAATCGGGAGGTTCAGAATAGCAAGCGCAATCGCGCCGATAGTGATGAATGGGATCAGTCTGACGAAAGCGGTGTTGAGGGTGCGAACTAATTTACGCTCAGCAAATCTAGCGGCTATGCCGCCTAATCCTTCAATGAATGATACCCGAGCCAAAACTACTAACCCCCCGTAGTTAGTCTTTTATATTGCTCAAATAGTACACTATTAATTACAGATTGGGTATAGAAAATAGTCATTTCAACTGCTAAAACCTGTCATTGTCAATTATCGTTACCTGAATACAGTCTGCGACGAAAGGATTATTTATGTCAGTTCTAATCATCAACGGAAGCACTCGAGAGAATGGTAGCACATCCACAGCATTACACGAAGTTGCGAGGGGGCTATCTGACGGTGGAGTCGAAAGTGAACAACTCTGGATAGGTAAAGATGCGATTCGTCCATGTGTTGCCTGTTATGGCTGTCGCAACAGAAGCGAGGGTTGTGCTTTCGGCGACGACGATGGTGTCAACGCTGCAATTGAGAAGCTGAGGCAAGCTGAAGGATTGGTGATCGGATCGCCAGTCTATTTTGCTGGAATCAATGGCTCGCTGAAATGCTTTCTTGATCGGGTGTTCTACTCTGGCAGGGATGCCATGAAACTGAAACCTGCTGGTTGTGTTGTCTCTGCGCGTAGAGCTGGAACCACCAGTGCCTTAGAGCAGGTGCAAAAGTATCCGAATATCGCTCAGATGCTTTTAGTCGGATCGTTTTACTGGCCGATGGTACATGGTAATAATCCTGAAGAAGTGGTTCAGGATCGCGAAGGTATGCAGATCGCGTGGCAACTGGGTGCCAACATAGCATGGCTGGTTAAGACGATTGCTGCTGGCAAAGCAGCTGGTATCGAGCCGCAGACCGTTTTAGAGCGGGAGCGCACGAACTTTATTCGCTAGCACGGTCGGGAGGCGCACCGACGGGAGGCGCGCCGACGGGAGGCGCGTCGGCACTACCGGGAGGCTCGCCAGCGCTAGCGGGAGGCGCGCCGGCTGAATCACCCTCCGCAGCCATCGGTGTCTTTTGCTGCAGCGAGGTGAAGACGCTGAGCAAACCGATACCTGAGAAGATGATAAAGCAGGTTCGCATTACGGTTGTCAGGTCAAGTGGTGAGACCTGGTTAATCGGCAGGTTGCCGATGGCAAACGAGGTAACTGTGGCAATCACTGACATGCTGACTATAGACCCAAGGTTTCTCATTGTGGATAGGAAGGCTGATGCAATACCAACGTCGCCGCGAGGCACCAGGCTCAGTGCGGCGCTGGTGTTGGGAGACGCAAAAAAGCCGAAACCGATACCATTTAGCACCAGACAGAACATGATGTAGAGTATCGATGTCTCTGGCTTAACAAAAGCCAGCAGGATCAAGGCGCTGGCACAAAATCCGCAACCGATTGATGCAAGTTTGAAAGCTTGGTAACGGTCAGCCAGTCGCCCAGCCATGATAGACACCCCAGCCTGAACCAAAGGAGCGGTAACTAAAACCAAACCTGCTCGGTCAGAACCGAGCCCCTTGGCTTGCTGGAGGTATATCGAGATCAGGTAGGTGATAGACATTGCTGCTGTGTAGTTCAGAAAAGCTGAGATATTTGCCAGCGCAAAACTGCGACCACCTTTGAACAGAGCAGGGTTTAAGATAGGCGAGCGCGCACGGGTTTCCCACCAAACGAAAATGCTTAAGGTTATGACACCAACTACGATAGCTACGATAGCAATGCCGCCACTGGCGATACTGTTAGTACCCCACGATAGTAGTGAGATGCCAAAAATGAATAGCAGTATCCCTGGAATATCCAGATGCTTTGTCAACTCAGAAGCCTCGACTCTGCTGGAGTTGGCAGGTAAACGACCAAGAGTGACGAAGAAGGCAATTGCACCGAGTATAGACATGAACACGAAAACAGTGCGCCAACCGAAGTTCTGGGTAACAAAACCGCCGATGATAGGCCCACTGGCAAGTCCGATGTAGGTTGCCGAAGTAGAGATGCCAAGCATCCTACCGCGAACTTCAGGTGGAAAAGCATCAACCATGATGGCCTGATTCGAAGCAAGAATGCAAGCTGACCCGAGACCTTGGACAACCCGGAAGACAATCAGCACCTGAAGGCTGGGAGCAAAGACAGATGCGAAGGTGGACAGTGAAAACAATCCTAATCCGATATTCAACAAGGTTCGCCGAGAGCTCAGGTCACCTAATCGACCAAGGGGTAGGTTCAGTGACACGGTGCAGATCGAGAAAGCGGTTATCAACCAGCCCAGAGTAGCGGCAGGAACAGCGAACTCTTCTCCAATTATTTTAATAGAGACGCTGAGCGAGCTACCTGCAAAGGAGGTGGCGTATGATGCCAGCACCAGTGTGAATACAAGCTGGGGGTTCTTGGTTTTTTGCATGTCTTTGGCTTCCGACTCCGATTATTAAGCTAAATGCTTTACTTAACTGTTCATGAAACAACAATCATTAGATTGTAGCCATTGCCTGAGCTATTTTCATGTGGTATTTTTCTCTGATAGCATTAAGGCAAAAGCGCACACAGTGCAAAAAGCATATCGCGTGCTATAAATACATTGTGGGACAGGCGATATTGCTTTGGCTGGTAAGTCGGTACAACAGAAAGTGAGGCCCAGGTGAGTAATTCAGCGGGCAGGGTTTCAGGAGAGGAGCGCTACTATCAGGCTGAAATCGAGACAATGAATCGATTCGAGCTTGAGGCACTTCAGCTTGAGCACCTGCAAAAGACGGTTCTGAACTGCTATCAGAATATCGGGTTCTATACCAACAAATTTGATGCAGTAAAGATCGATCCGCGATTTATTACGAGCCTGGCTGACCTGCAGAAGCTGCCGTTTACCACCAAGCAGGACATGCGCGACAACTATCCCTTTGGCATGTTCGCTTCTCCTATGCCTGAGGTCGTACAGGTTCAGGCTTCGTCCGGCACAACCGGCAATGCAACGGTAGTTGGCTACACTGCTGCCGACGTCGAGACCTGGGGAGACCTTTTTGCCCGCAGCATAGCGATGGTCGGCGGTGGCCCTGAGAGCATCGTTCAGATCGCCTACGGCTACGGGCTGTTCACCGGCGGATTCGGCGCTCACGAAGGTTGCAAAGCGATGGGATCGACGATTCTACCGATGAGCGCCGGTAACACCAAGCGCCAGGTGCAGATGATGCACGATTTCGGAGTAGACATCCTGGCTTGTACGCCGTCATACGCCCTGGTGATCGCAGACGCTGCAATCGAACTTGGCTATGACCCGGCAAACGACTTCAAGGTCAGCGGAGCTATCCTTGGCGCAGAACCCTGTTCAGAGAGTATGCGAGCAGAGATCGAAACCAAACTCGGTGTCAAAGTAGTCGACATCTATGGAATATCCGAGGTGATGGGTCCTGGTATCGGCTGCGAATGCCGTCACCAAAACGGTCTTCACGTAGCTGAGGATCACTTCATCATAGAGATCATCGATCCAGAAACCTTGCAACCTCTGCCCGACGGCGAGTGGGGCGAGGTGGTCTTTACTACCCTGTCAAAGCAGTGTTCACCCCTGATTCG
>Ga0123356_10002887_pt1 | contig 18199 bp, 13 predicted proteins | sample TergutEmb28metaG_2_FD_92546 | JGI IMG/M metagenome (GOLD analysis project Ga0123356, IMG submission 92546) | Embiratermes neotenicus P3 segment gut microbial communities from Petit-Saut dam, French Guiana - Emb289 P3 | ecosystem: Host-associated > Arthropoda: Insects > Digestive system > Gut ...
AGAGGTTATCCGCGCCAGATGCGTTAACTATCAGGGCGGGGATATAAGTTGACGATTTGTGGCTTCAGTGCATTTCAAAATATGTTTGCTTTTTATTCGCTCCCGATATAGAATCTGATGGATGGCCAGATTGCCGAGACCGACAATGGCCTATCCCAGCTTCCTGCCGGGGGGATCGGGGACTCGTAGCTGGGCGCGGGCATCTTTAAGAAGCGATCCCGCAACGTTGGCCGCCACCAGGCCCTGGCCGGCATTCTGAATGAAGCGGCGGCGGGTGACTGCCTTTCTGAACGTCTTCCACATAAGTTTCGGTTCCCTTCGACGAGGGTTGGTTGCGGGAATTCTACAACGTTCATTGATATGATCTCTCGGTGGGGGCACGCGGCAAGTTTGTGACCTTTGAGGGGCTGGATGGCGCCGGCAAGAGCACCCAGCTCGAGCGGCTGGCCCGCAAATTGCACGCCGACGGGCTTAGCGTGGTGGTGACGCGCGAGCCCGGCGGGACCGAGGCCGGCGACAAGATTCGTCGTCTGCTTCTCGACACCGAGACCTCGGGCCTCACACCTATGGCTGAACTGGCATTGATGTTTGCCTCACGGGCGCAGCATATTGCAGAAGTAATTTTGCCCGGCGTCGAAGCCGGCCAGACCGTGCTCTCGGATCGCTTCATCGATTCGAGCGAGGCCTATCAGGGCGGCGGGCGAAAGCTGGGCAGCCAACCGGTTCTCGAGTTACATCGGATACTTTGCGGGGACTTGAAGCCCGATCTTACCATCCTTATGGACTCCGACGTAGACGCCAGCGTGGAGCGAGCCCGCCGGCGTAACCGTGTCCGAAGCAGCTCCCAGATTTCCCCCGAGGGCCGCTTTGAGCGCGAGAACCGCGCCTTCTTCACGCGCGTGCGCCATGCCTACCTCGAAATTGCCCGGCGCGAACCCGAGCGGGTGGCCGTGGTCGATGCCCGGGGTACGCCGGACGAGACTCATACAAAAATCCTCGAAATCGTTCGCGGGCGGCTGGGTCTCGAGGGTCTGTCGAAGAGGGCGCAAAATGTCCGTTGATCGCCGGCGGTTTCTTCTGAATGCCGCGAAAACCGCCGCTACAGCCGGGCTGCTCCCGGAGTTCTTGTCGGCCCGCGACCAGCAGCACGCCGGGACTCCCGAAGCCTCTGGTGAACCGCCCTACGGCTCCGGACACTTTGGCGCCTGGATCGAAGACGAATTCGGCTTGCCCGCCTTCCACTACACCTGCGACCAGATCCACGATCCTAAGGCCAGGACCGAAGTGAACCCTGGAATTTTATCGCCCACCGAGCACATTCATCAGGTTGGCAATGACCGCATCATTGCCCTGGCCTCAAATTACGGCCAGGTGCGGGTGCGGCAGGATGAGGGCGCACCCAAGTTTCTGAATGACCATGCTCCGGAGCGGGGGATATTCGCGGGCGGCTTCGGTTATCTGACGGACGGCAGTCTGGCGCTCACGACGCTCTATCCCGGCAACACCAAGCCGGGAAACTTTGACCGCATCTTCGGAATTGGATACTTCCGAAAGAAGGTCGGGAATGAGAGTTATGCAATCGACCAGGCGATCTTTGCCCCGTTCGGGGACGATCCGGTGCTGGTTTCCGAGGTGAAGATCACCAATCGCGGAAATCAGAGCGCCCAGCTGCGCTGGATCGAATACTGGGGCTGCCAGCTTTATCAGTTTTCCTTCCGCTCGCTCATGGAGTCGTATTCCGGGAAGAGCATGCACGATCTGCGGCGCGACTTCGGCGCACGCTTCGAGCACAGCTTTCACAAATTGAGTGACGGCTCGGGCCTCATGGAGAAAAAGCAGTTCATGGGAAGTGATCCCGCCGAGGAACGCGCCTTCGCGGGGGTCGTTGCCTGGCTCGAGAAGAATCCCAATCCGTTCCTTCGGCCCCCGGAAAAAAACCCTCCCCGGCTGGCCAGCTTCGATGACCTGAATCCGCCGGCAACCTTTCTGGTCTCGCTCGATCGTCCCGCCGACGGCGTGACCGCCAACAGCAAGGCGTTTCTCGGCGCCGGGAGGGCGAGCTCGGTGCCGGGCGGCGTCGAATACCCGGCCGGTCTCACCCGCGAACTAGACGGCGATCTCAGCCCGTCCGGCAGCGGAGGGGCCTTGCTGGTCGAACGCAAGTTGTCGCTTGAGGCGGGCGAAAGCCGCACGCTCCGGTTCCTGTACGGCTATCTGCCCAGCGGATTTGACCTCGATTCGCTGGCGGCGAAGTATCGCCGCTCCGCCGAACGAGCGCTCAGCGACTCCTCAAGCGAATGGAAGAAGAGCGGCCTGGGCTTCTCGACGGAGAGCGAGCCCTGGGTCGGACGGGAGACCAAGTGGAACTATTATTATCTGCGCAGCGGATTGACCTACGACGATTTCTTCCATCACCACATCCTTTCGCAGGCCGGCATTTATCAGTATGGGATGGGGTTCCAGGGCGCGGCGCGCGACCCGCTTCAGCATGCGCTCCCGTTCCTATTCAGCGATCCTGACATCGTAAAGGAAGTGCTCGACTACACCCTGAAGGAAGTGCGCTCGGACGGCTCGATCCCTTACGGCATTGTCGGCCATGGCATGCCGATGCCGGCCACTTCGGATGATTCCAGCGACATGCCTCTGTGGCTTTTGTGGCTGGCGAGCGAATACGTGCTTGCGACCCGCGATACCGCCTGGCTCGATACAGAAATTGTTCCGATTTATGGTGTCCGCGCCGAAGGCGTCAGGGTGCGGGAATTGCTCGCGCGCTGCTACAAACACCTTATCGGCGGCGTCGGGACCGGCCAGCATGGCCTGATGCGCATGCTGCGCGACGACTGGAACGACGCTCTCGTCAACGCCTGGGTGCTTCCCGCCCAGGTCAAAGAGGTTGTCGACCACGCCGAGAGCGTCCCCAACTCGGCGATGGCGGCGTACGTGTTCGACGATTACGCGCGCATGCTCTCTTATGCCGGCGAAGATGGTGGCTTTATATCCAACATTCGCGAGAAGGAAGAAGACCATCGCAACGCGGTGGCGCAACAGTGGACGGGAAAATGGTTCCGGCGCGCCTGGCTCGGTCCCGAATTGGGCTGGCTGGGGGAACAGGGGCTTTGGCTTGAGCCGCAGCCCTGGGCGATCGTCGGCTCCTCTGCCAGCGAAGAACAAACCGCTGCCCTGATCGAGTCGATCGACCACGAACTGCGGCGTCCTTCGCCGATCGGGGCCATCCAGCTCAGCGACAGCCCTGACCGCACCACGCGCGGCTCATGGAAAGTGGAGCCCGGGACGTCGGTGGCCGGCGGGGTCTGGCCGTCGCTCAACCAGACTCTGATCTGGGCTCTCGCCCGCGTCGACGGCACGATGGCCTGGGAGGAGTGGAAGAAAAATTCTTTTGCGCGGCATGCCGAGCTCTATCCGGAAATCTGGTACGGCACCTGGAGCGGCCCCGACGTCTTAAATTCCCGATTGAGCCAAAGGCCCGGCGAAACCACAACCGGCAAGCCCTTCGGCTGGACTGATTTTCCGGTATTGAATATGCACACGCATGCCTGCCCGCTCTATGCGCTCTCGAGGCTGGTTGGCCTAGAATTCACTGATACCGGCGTAGTTCTTCGACCCCGACTGCCGCTCGCCAGTTTTCGCTTCGAGTCCCCCCTGCTTGGCGTGGTGAAGACGGCGCGTGGATACGAAGGCTGGTACAACCCGGCGGCCCGGAACACCTGGAGCGTACGTTTGTCGCTTTCTCCTGAGGAGATGAAACATCTCTCACGCGCCGAAGTAAACGGGATGCGGGTTCATGCCCGAACGGATCAGGGGACTATCGAGCTGCGGGGAGAAGGAGGCGCCGCGAGCGCCATGCGCTGGTCGGTTGCTCGCACCTAGCCCGGATGGTCGAGTCCCGCAAGGGATTCCCGCCCGCCGCGGGTGGGGAATTTGCCGGCTGAGCCATGCCCGGGATCCACGCATGAGGAACGGAACCAGCTATGCCATTTTCTGACTTTTATGGCAATTCCGAACTCGTCTCCAGCATTCGCGACATGCTCGGGCGCGGCCGTTTTCCGCACGCGGTCATTCTTGCGGGTCCGGCCGGCTCCGGCAAATACACGCTGGCCACCATGATTGCGCGCGCCATGAATTGCCGGGAACGACCTGCCGGAAATGCGCTTCCGGATTTCTGCGGCCGCTGCTCCAATTGCCTTCGCATCGGCGAAACCGAAGATCTCGAATCGCGCTTGTCGGAGGCGTCTCAAGCCCGGGAAGCGCTCAGCGAAGCCGAGAAGAGGGAAACGCGGCTGTTCATTCAAACCCATCCCGACGTTCTCGTCATCCCGCCCGATCCTCCGCAGAGGATGATCAAAGTCGACCAGGTCCGCCGGGTGATCGATTCCATTTACTTTCGCCCGGTCGAAGGGCGGGAGCGGGTCTTCATCTTTACCGATTCGGCATTCATGAAAGAAGCCGCCAATTCGCTGCTCAAGGTTCTCGAAGAGCCGCCGGAGTTCGCCACAATTTTCCTGGTTGCCGAAAATGCCGGGGAGCTGCTCGCGACCATCCGCTCCCGGTCGATGACCCTGGTCCTGCGCTCTCTCGCCTTGCCGGAGATCGAGAACGACCTGGCGCAGCATCGTCCCCAGTGGAAGCCCGAAGAACGGGCGCTGGTGGCGAAACTCTCCGAGGGGGCGGTCGGGCGGGCGGGTAATTTCAATCTCGAGGTCTATCGCGCCGCGCGCAGAGACGCGCTCACCATTCTTGGCTCTGCGCTTGGCGCCCGCACCCACAGTGAGCTCTTCAAAGTCACCGAGGCCTATCGCGGCGGAGCCGAGGGCAGGGAAAAAATGGATCGGCTGCTCGGCTGTTTGTATTCCCTGCTCGAAGATCTGCTCTTTCTCGAGGCCGGTTCGCCGGCGCTCGTGCGCAACATGGATGTGATGAGCGAACTCGAAAAGCTCGCCCAGGCGGCCGATTTCGAATGGCTCTCCGCGGCTTCGGAACGGCTGGGAGAGGTGGAACGCGGCCTGCGCCGCAATCTGCTGCGCTCGCTTTCGCTCGACGGCTTTGAAGCGGCGCTTGAGAAAACCAGCCTAGGAGAGCGGCCATGATCTCCCCCAACCGCAGCCGCAAAGAACGCATCGATTTTGGCCAGAATCTGCGTGAGAAGCTCAAACGTTCCGACCAGGCAAAATGGGAGGGCCGAAGCCGCAAGCACGATCCCATGGAGTTGATTCTCGAAGTGAATCGCCACCGTATCCCAGAGTTGGTACCGGTCAAAATGGCGCGCATGGCGATCTCACCCTTCGGATTTTTCCGCGGCGACGTTCAAGTGATGGCCGCCGATATGACGCTCGTGCCTGCGGCTGGAATTCCGGTACAGATCTGCGGCGATGCCCACGTGCGCAATCTGGGCGCATATGCCGGGCCGGACGGACGTCTCATCTTCGACATCAACGACTTCGACGAGACTATCCGCGCACCTTGGGAGTGGGATCTGAGGCGTCTCGGTACCAGCCTGGTGCTGGCCGGACGCGAAGCAGGAAATTCGGAGATGAAGTGCGGGGAAGCGGTCCTCGCCTGCGCCGCCATGTATCGCACCAAGATGAACGAATTTTCGCGGATGACCTGCCTGGCAGTGCACAAATACAGAATTCACCGGCAGTTCCTGGGAAAACCGGGAACGTCGGTTCTCGAGCGCGCCGAGCGGGCTACGCCCGAGCACACCCTGGCAAAGCTGACGGTGCGGCGCGCGAAATCGCGCCGGTTCAAAGAGATTCCCCCGGTCCTGACCCATCCTTCCCGGAGCGAAGCCGACCAGGTTCTGGCTTCGTTAAAAACATACCGTGAGACGTTGCCGGGACCAAGCCGGCAGGCTCTCGATTTTTACCGTCCCGTCGATGTCGCCTTCAAAATTGTTGGCACCGGGAGCGTAGGGACTCATGACTACGTGGTGCTGCACCTGGCCGACGCCGGCGATCGCGATCCGTTGTTCCTGCAGATCAAGGAAGCTGTCAAGTCGGCTTACGCTCCCTATGTGAAGTCTCCCGAAAGCGAAATGCATCAAGGCCGGCGGGTGGTAGATGGCGAGCGAATGATGCAGCTGCAATCCGACATCATGCTGGGATGGACTTCGATTGCCGGCTCGGACTATCTGGTCCGGCAGCTCAATGATCACAAGGCCACGATCTCCGATGAAAACCTGAAGGGAACCGGTCTCAGGGAGTACGCAACCACCTGCGGCGAGGTTCTGGCCAAGGGACACGCACGTTCCGGGGACCCGGCGGTGGTCGCCGGATATCTGGGCACCGGCGGCCGCTGGGACAGGGCGCTCGCCAAGTTCTCTTTCGCCTACGCCGACCAGACAACAAAAGACTACGAACGGTTCAGAAAAGCGATACGCTCCGGGCAGGTTCGCGCCGGAAAACCGTACCTGTGAGGGCTCGCGCGTCGATTTGCGTTCACCGTTTCCCGGGGCGGCATCACAACCGGCAGATCAGCAGTTCGCGTTCGTAGATCATCTCGGGCGGCAGGTGTGCGTGCAGGAGAATGAACAGCTCCTCGTGCGAGATGACCTCGCGCTTCCAGGCTTCGCGATCAACTTTCTCCAGCATATCGAATCTTGCCCGCGGGAAATCAAGCCCCCGCCAGTCGATGTCTTCATAGAACGGCGTCCAGCCGATGGGGGTTTCCTTGGTGCGCGTTCGTCCGTGGACGCGGTCGACAATCCACTTCAGGATGCGGAAGTTTTGACGAAAGCCGGGCCAGAGAAATTCGCTGCTTCCATCTTTGCGGAACCAATTGACCTGAAAAATTCGCGGGGTCACGCTGAGTGAGCGCTGCATCTTGATCCAGTGGCGGAAGTAGTCGCCCATGTGGTAACCGCAGAAGGGAAGCATGGCCATGGGATCGCGGCGCACTTTGCCCACTTCGCCGACCGCCGCCGCAGTCATCTCCGATCCCATGGTCGCGCCCACGTAGACGCCGGAACTCCAGTTGAATGCCTGGTAGACCAGCGGAACGGTTTGCGCGCGGCGGCCGCCGAAGATAATTGCGCTGATGGGAACCCCGGTCGGATTCTCCCAGTCCGCGTCAATCGTGGGACACTGCTTTGCGGGTGCAGCAAACCGGGCGTTCGGATGCGCGGCCTTGGCCCCGGTTTTCTTAGCGATCTCCGGCGTCCACAGATTGCCCTGCCAGTCCTCACATTCGGCCGGGGGTTCATCCGTCATGCCCTCCCACCACACGCCGCCTTCCGGAGTGAGCGCCACATTGGTGAAGATGGTGTTCCTGGCGAGGGTCGCCATTGCGTTCGGATTGGTCTTCTTCGACGTTCCCGGCGCCACCCCGAAAAATCCGGCCTCGGGATTGATGGCGCGCAGCCGGCCTTGGGCATCGGGAGTGATCCAGGCGATGTCGTCGCCGACGGTCCACACCTTCCATCCTTTGAACTCATCCGGAGGAACCATCATGGCGAAGTTGGTTTTCCCGCAGGCGCTCGGGAACGCAGCAGCAACGTAAGTCTTTTGCCCGCTCGGGTCTTCCACGCCGACGATGAGCATGTGCTCGGCCATCCAGCCCTCGTCGCGGGCCATGACGGAAGCGATGCGCAGGGCAAAACATTTCTTCCCAAGCAGGGCGTTGCCGCCGTAACCAGAGCCATAGGACCAGATTTCGCGCGACTCGGGGAAGTGCACGATGTATTTTTCCGCATTCGAGGGCCAGGGGACGTCTCGCTGGCCGGGCTCGAGCGGCGCACCGACACTGTGCAGGCAGGCCACCACGCGCTTGTAATCCTTGTCGATCTCTTTGAACACCTCCAGGCCGATGCGCGCCATGATTCGCATGCTGACCACAACGTAAGGCGAGTCGGTCAGCTGGACACCGATCTGCGACATGGGTGAAGCGATCGGACCCATGCTGAAGGGCAGCACGTACATGGTGCGGCCGTTCATCGAATTGCGAAACAGACCGCGCAGCTTGCGTCGCATCTCGTAGGGATTTTCCCAGTTGTTGGTCGGCCCGGCAGCGTCTTTGGAATGCGAACAGATGAACGTACGCTCTTCGACCCGCGCCACGTCGGCCTTGTCGGAGCGGGCAAGAAAACATCCCGGCCACAAGTCCTGATTCAGCCGCAGGAAGGTGCCGCTTGCCACCATTTCCTCGCAGAGCCGGTCGTACTCCTCCTTGGAGCCGTCCACCCAATGAATGCGCTCGGGACGAGTGAGGTCCGCCATCTTGTCCACCCAGCGCAGCAGGTGCTCGTTTTTGGTCAGCGGAATGGCCGGATTTGTCTGGGAAACGGTTGCCATTGAGACTCCTGAATGGGCGAGCGCGGGTTCACCGGATTAACCTCCCGGCGACCTCTTATGGTACCGCAAACCAGCCAACCGAACCGGCCTGGGACCCGGCAACAGGTCTGGGTCCGCGGGGGTGAGGATCGAACCCAGGCTGGAGGCGGCAACCCTGGCTAAGTGTGCGATCTTATTCCGTAGGCAGTCAAAACATCTCCAAGCGAGACCGTACCTTCGAGTTCGTGAACATTGGCGCGACTCACGACCGGCAGGATGTCGAGCTGATTGGCTCCCATTCGATCGAGCGCGTCGTCCAAACTCTGATCCGCATGCACGTGCGGGAAATTGAAATCGGCGACGATTTTCCCGATTCGCTCGCCGGGCTCTCTGCTAAATTCTTGTTCCAGGGTCTCGCGGTTGATGACGCCGATGACCCCTCGCTCATCGGTGATGATGTAGGTTCGGAGGCCGCTCGAGCGGATTTTTTCGAGCGCCTCGCGGATGGAGAGCGCGCTGGAGAGGAGTTGTTGGGGAGGCTCCATGACGCGCGCGATCTGCCGCAGCGCGAGGCGGGCGCGCGTCTCGGCGCTGGGCAGGTGAATACCATCCTGAATGGCCAGAGATTCGTAAGTCGGGGTGGGTTCGAGGCGCGAACAAATGAACAGGCTGATCAGGTTGGAAATCATCAAGGGGGCTATCACCGCGTAATCACGGGTCATTTCGAAGATCATGAGCACCGAGGTCATCGGAGCCCGCACAATTCCGGCGAAGGCAGTTCCCATGCCCACCAGGGCATAGGCGCCCGAATTGGCGGTGTATCGGGGGAACCATTGATGGGCAAAGGTTCCCAGGCTGCCTCCGAGCATAGCGCCGATGAACAATGCGGGGCCGAAAATGCCGCCGGCATTCCCCGAGGCATAACTGGTCGTGACCGCGATCAGTTTTAAGAAGACGAGCACGAGCATCAGTTCCACTGCCATTTTGCCGTTCAATGCGTCGCCCACAAAGCCGTACCCAACCCCGAGGACCTGAGGCACGATCCAGCCGAGAAGCCCGACCACGAGGCCGCCCACCACCGGCTGGAAAGGCACCGTCTTTTTGGGCAGGCGCAAAAACCAGGCCCGCATTCCGAGGAGCAATTTGGTGAATAGAGCGGATACTAAGCCGCCCGCAACTCCCAGCACGGCGTAAGCCAGAAACTCGAGCGGGTGGACTAATTCATATTGGGGAACGTTGAATAAGGGGCTGTTGCCCAGCAAAGCCCGCAGCACTCCCCAGGAGGTCACGGAGGCAACTACGACCGAACCAAGCACGGGCGCATTCAGGTCGCCGACGATTTCTTCGAGCGCAAAGACGACTGCCGCCATGGGTGTGTTGAAGGCGGCGGCAATGGCAGCGGAGGCGCCCACGGGAATCAGAGCCTTGACCCTTTCCTGGCTTAATCCCAGGTGTCGTCCCAGCACCGAAGCGATTCCCGAGCCTACCTGTACCGATGGCCCTTCGCGTCCGAGCGGTATCCCACTGGCCAGGGTTGCCGAGGTGCACAAAAACTTGCCCACCACCGTGCGCAGCAGGATGCGCCCTCCTCGGGCGTACAGCGCAGATTTGGTTTGCGGTACGCCGCTGCCGCGCGCGTAGGGAAAGTAGCGGTACAACAGATAGCCAATGAGAAGAGACCCGGCAAGCGGGAACGACACGCGACGCCAGGCGGCGCTTCCAGGCGGGTAGAGGCGCATGCCTACGTGCTCAGTCAGCACGATAAACGCCACCACGGTAAGGCCGGTGAGAGCGCCGATGACAAAAGCCAGCGCCAGAAAAACCTGCCCTTCGCGTTGCTCGAGCCAGGCTGTGGCCGAGCGGACGGCGATTCGCCACCGGCTGATCACGGCAGGCGATCGCGTGATCCCCGGCGAAGGATCGGCCGCTTCGATACCCAGTTTGAAAGTTGGGTAGGGATTGGCAGGACTCAAATCTGACACTTTTCGATAGTAACCTACGGGTAGCGAGATTGGGGCAGGCGCTAGTTCAAGCTCGCCAGTCGAGGAGAACTTTGCCGCAATTTCCCGAACGCATAACTTCAAAGCCCTTCTCGTATTCCTGATAGGAAAATTGGTGCGTGATTACCGGGGAAATGTCGAGACCGCACTCGAGCATAATCGTCATCTTGTACCAGGTTTCGTACATCTCGCGGCCATAAATGCCTTTGATGGTCAGCATGCTAAATATGACTTCGTGCCAGTCGATGGCCATCTCCCCCGCGGGAATGCCTAACATTGCGATCTTTGCGCCGTGGCTCATGTTGGCGAGCATCTCGCGAAATGCCGCGGGATTGCCCGACATTTCCAGTCCCACGTCGAAGCCTTCCTGCATGCCGAGTTTTTTCTGCACTTGCTGAAGCGGCGTGACTTGCGGGTTCGCCGCCAGCGTGACTCCTAATTTCTCCGCCAGCTTCAGACGGTAAGGATTCACGTCTGTAATCACGACGAAACGTGCGCCGGCATGGCGAACCACCGCGGCCGCCATCAGTCCGATCGGTCCCGCGCCAGTGACGAGTACATCCTCGCCCAGCACCGCAAACGATAACGCGGTGTGCACGGCGTTGCCGAAGGGATCAAAAATCGCGGCAATCTCCAGTTTGATCTTGGGCTCGTGCCGCCAGATGTTCGACATGGGCAGCACGATGTATTCGGCAAAAGCCCCGGGGCGATTCACCCCCACGCCCTGGGTGTGGGCGCAGAGATGGCGCCGGCCCGCGAGACAATTTCTACATCGGCCGCAGGTTACGTGTCCTTCACCGCTGACCAGTTCACCAGGATGAAAATCGGCCACGTTCGAGCCGACCGCCACAATCTCCCCCACAAACTCGTGGCCTACGACCATGGGGACGGGAATCGTCGACTGCGCCCAGGCATCCCACTGGTAAATATGGAGATCGGTCCCGCAAATTCCGGTTAGCAGCACGCGGACTTTGACGTCGTTAATTCCGATCTCCGGTTCGGGCACGTCTTGAAGCCACAGACCGCGATCGGCTTTTGCTTTGACTAAAGCCTTCATTCGGGCGTCCACATTCCCACTGAATTGGTGCGCTCCCGGGCGTCCCCTCCCGGGAGGAGAAGCCAGGAGATCGGCGACACTTGGCTGCCGAGATCCCTACGGGCTACTCCCATTCAATCGTTCCCGGCGGCTTCGATGTGACATCGTACACGACGCGGTTGACGCCCGGAACCTCATTTACGATTCGGCTCGAAATCGCTTGCAGAATTTCATGCGGCAGCGGGACCCAGTCGGCGGTCATGCCGTCTTCGGAGTCTACGGCGCGAATCGCGCAGGTGCAGGCGTAGGTTCGCTGGTCGCCCATCACCCCGACGGACATGACAGGCAGCAACACGGCAAACGACTGCCATAGCTTGGTATAGAGACCGGCGTTTTTGATTTCCGTTACCACGATGTCGTCGCAGTCGCGTAGAATGGCGAGCCGCTCCGGCGTGACTTCGCCCAGAATTCTTACCGCCAATCCCGGACCGGGGAAGGGCTGGCGTTCGAGAATCTCCTCCGGCATGCCCAGATCGCGGCCAATTTTGCGGACTTCATCCTTGAACAAGTCCTTCAGGGGTTCGATGAGCTTCAGTTTCATCTTCTCCGGCAAGCCGCCCACATTGTGGTGCGACTTGATCACCTGCGATGGGCCGCGCACCGAAACCGACTCGATGACATCGGGATAGAGCGTCCCCTGCACCAGCCACTCCACCCTGCCTTCCGCCCGCTCGATGCGGTGCGCCTCTTCCTCAAAGACGGCGATAAATTCATTGCCGATAATCTTGCGTTTCTTCTCCGGGTCGGTTACGCCTTTGAGCTTCGAGAGAAAACGCTCCCCGGCATCGACCGCCACTACCTCGAGTCCCAGCTTATCGCGCAAGTTCCGCTGGACTTTTTCAAATTCGTTCTTCCGCAGCACACCGTTGTTCACGAAGACCGAGGTCAGTCTTCGCCGGCCGTTGTCGCGCAGCGCGCGATCGACCAGAGTCGCCGCCACCGCCGAATCCACCCCGCCCGAGAGAGCGCAAATGGCCCGCCCGGAGCCGACCTGCTCGCGCACCGCCGCGATCGTCGCGTCCACAAAATGCTCGGGTGTCCACGTCGGTTTGGCTTTCGCAATCTTGAGAACGAAGTTGCGCAGAATGTCGGTTCCGCGTTTGGTGTGCCGGACCTCGGGATGGAACTGAACCGCATAGAGCTTGCGGGAGGCATCTTCCATTCCGGCCACGGCGCCGGGCGATTTCGCCGTCAGCTCGAATCCCGCAGGCAGTTCGAGCGCCTCGTCGCCATGCGACATCCATACTTCGAGCGAGCGCGGCAGACTCGAAAAGAGCTCAGAGTCGCCGAGCAGCTCGGCTTGCGCATACCCGTACTCGCGATGTTTGGCCGCGCGAACTCTTCCGCCGAGGGTGTGCGCCATGAACTGCAATCCGTAACAGATCCCCAGCACGGGCAGGCCAAGCTCAAAAATGCGCGGATCCGCCCGGGGAGCGCCCTGATCATAGACCGATGAGGGCCCGCCGGAGAGAATGATCCCGGCGGGATTCTGCTTCTTGATTTCCTCAATTTTTGCGGTGCAGGGCAGGACAACGGAGAATACGTTCTCGTCGCGCACCCGGCGCGCGATCAGCTGCGAATACTGCGCGCCGAAGTCGAGGACAACAATCGACCGGGTCTCCACGCACGAGTTTCTCAGATTCAAACCTGCGCTGTAAAGCGACGCTCAGGTTGCCGGAAGAGGCCTATCGCTCAGTATCAACTCCGTTGGATCGACCGCCGAGGCCCCGGTTTCGGGCCCCGCGATTGGCCACTGCGGAGGCCGCGCGAGCGCGGACGCCCGCTCAGGGTGAAGAGTCGCGAGATACGCGGCCAGCCGCCCGGAGAAAAGAAAATCAGCGACCACGGAATAGCCGGCGACCACTGCGATCAGGGTCACGAGTGTCAGCCACGGCCCGAGCACGCCCGCCATCCCGAGAACCGTGAACCCCGCGCCGAAAGCCATGCAGAACGCGCCGGCGTGCGCAAGACCGAACCAGAATCCGACCGCTGCCACCGAACCCATCTCCCGGCGGCACCAGCCCAGGGTCGCGGAAATCGACCCCAGCGAACGCGCGCCCTCCGCGATGACGAAAATCGCCGCGGTCGCGAGAACCCAATTCTCGACCGCCCAGGCAATCCAGACGAGCAACAGCCAACCGAGCCCCAACCGGCTGGCATCGGCTGCCGAAAGATGGGTTGAGGCCCACACTCCGCTGGTCAAAAGCGCCGCGCCTGCTCCCGCCACCCATGCGGCAAGCGCCGCGCTTGCGCGAAGGAAGTGCAAGCCGATCAATGACCGGATCGATTCGAGGGGGCGATTCGCCGAGGCCTGAATCCCGAACTCCTCCGCCATTGCCCGCAACGTGACCGCGCGGCCAATCGAGGCCAGGACAATCCAGGCAAGGACCAGCGCAATCGAGACCAGGATGCTGGCGCGCGTAAAGCGCAAGGCGCTTCCGTGAAAGATCCGCTCGAGTGCCCGCAGGATCAGCGCGGGCTGCCCGGTTCGAACGAGCAGACGATCGGCTCGATCCACCGGCAGCGTTTTCGCATACTGAACCAGGAGCGCCGCGGCCAGGACCCAGAACGACACTGCGAAGCTCCATCGCCAGGCCACCTCGGCCAAGGGGATCGCGGGACGGCGGAAGATCAGCCGGAAGCCTTCAGCGGTTGGGGAGACACCGTTCACAAAATTTCTTTCTCGCCGGAACTCCCGATTTCAATCGGGAGAGCTTTCGGCTTCGGACACCGCGTTCGCGGAAACGGTTCGGCCAGCGCCGGCAATTGTATTTGAATACGCGCTGCCAGGAGCTGTTTTTCTGGCAGACGGAAACCCGGCAAGAGTAGCCATACCCGACTTAGCGACCTGTGCCCTCTTTCGCATGAGTTAGTTAAAAACCTCCGACTTTTATCGGGAGTTGTCTACCATCGCTCAGTTCTCAGTCGGCTGCGGGATCTCGGGAGAGCGCGGGGCCCTGGGCGCCTGGGGGCTGGGAGCCGGAGCGGGGACAACAACTCCCCGGCGGATTTCAATGGTACCGTGCTCATTGGTGAGCGCCATGCGCGGGCCGCCGCCGTTTACACTGCCGCTGGCGGTTGAGCGTTGGTCGCCGTTATCGATCTTCAGCTGGCTGAAATCCGACTCTATTTCGCCGTCGCGCGCCTGGGCCTCGAGCTGGAAACCCGCGTGCTGCGGCACAAAAATGCGGATGTCGCCCTTGGCATTGTGCACGTCCAGCCCCCCCAGCTTGTTCGCGTGTATTTCCACTGCGCCGTTCTCGTTCTCGACGCGCACATCGTTCGAAACCCCGTTCAGCATGACGTCCTTCGAGCGCGTGCGGAGACTAAAAGGCCCGGTGACATTCGACACTTGGAGATTGTCAGAATCAAGATTGAGGTAGCCATCGAGCCCGGAAAAACCGATATCGGTGCGGGTAGATTTGAAGCTTACGGGCTTGGCGATGCGCGAGAGCTTCAGGCTCTCCATAAAGTCCCCGTCGAGATGCACCGTGCCTTTCACATCCTCGATGGAGACGTCCTGGCTTCTTCCCTGGATGGTTACGTCCGAACCGACCTGAGAAATCCGCGCAGAACTGTGGTCGAGATTCAAGTTGAGTCTTCCGTTCAGGTCGGTAACCGCGACATCGCCGTTCTTGCTGGTCACGTCGGCATTTCCATCCCGGCCCATGATGCTGACGTCGCCGTGCTGGGTCTGAATCACCACCGACGCCGTGCGCGGCAGCGCCACATCGAGATCGATCGCCACCCAATGTTCGCCCGCGCCCTGGGTGTTCGAATCGAGCAAGATCACGTGCCCGTTGGTGCTGATCCTGGGTTCGGTCGATTTGTCCCACTTGTCGGCATCGTTCTGGTTTTCGGCATTGACGCGCTTGTGCACGGTCACATGCATCCGATCGTCACTCGAGGTGCTTAAGTTGACTGCGCCGCGCGCGCTGGTTATGCGTACGCTGTCTCCGGCGTGAAACGGCCGCGCGAAGTCGGTACTGAAATCGTAAGTGTGGCCCCACCAGGGGACGTCCGCGTCTTCGATGCCCATCTGGTCGCGAATTTCTCCCCAGTTCACGTTGTAGACCTCGGTTGCGATCAGGCCGGCGGCGACGATCGAAACCAGCAGCATGATTCCCCCGGCGCTGATTCCGGGAGGCCGGGTGCCGGTGCGGTTCGACTGCTGATATTCCAATAGCTTGATCACGCCCCAGAGAATCAAAAGCACCGGCCAGTAGTGCGCGAACCACCTCACGAGCGCGTGCACATTGACCACATGCATGGTTCCGAGCAGAAAAAGGATCCCAATCGCGATCAGCACGATCGGGCCGGCCAGAGAGCGCGGCGCGCGCGGCGGTAAGGGCGGGCCGGGAGGCAGGGGCGGCGCCGGCGTGCGAGTAGCGCTAGCCATTTTTCACCTCCGAGGGTGGCTCCACTCTGGTCGTAGGCGGCTCGGGGCCGGCAGGCCCGGGTGGCGGTGGCGGCGGCGGCGGCGGGAACTGAGATCCCGGCGATCGTGGAGAACTGCGCTCCATCGCCAATATGACACCGATCACGATCAGCAGGAGCGGCAGCGTGTGACCAAAGGACGGCCCCCCTAAATTGTTGAGAAGAAATTGCATCCCCAGGGTTAGCAGAACAGCAGGGCCCATCAGGCCGCGAGCATTGGACCTAGTAATCCCTCCGGATAACTCCACCCGCTTGGCCAACAGCCAGAGACCGAGTCCGATCAGCACCAGCGGCCAAAGCAAGTCCGCACGCAAAAACCAGATATCCAGGTTGTGCAGAAGAAACAGTATGCCAAGCACGATCAGCACCAGCGCGCCGGTCGGTATGCTTCGGCCATGAGAAAGCTCGCCTGTCGCTGAATGCGGCGACGGGCCCGGGCTGAACATGCTCGCCAGTCCAAAGGGATCAGGCGGCGACTGGTGGGCTTGAATTGCCTTTGCGGTGCGCACGGCGTCGAGGATCTGGTAGACCCAAAAGAATGCCAGGAAGACGCCGAGCCCCCCTTTCAAAGGGTCAGGCACGTCTGAACTGAGCGCAACGATCACGAAAACAAAGATCCCGAGATGGGCCAGTCCTTTTGCATACTGGCCGTTGTACACCGCACCCACCCCGAAGGGAATTGCGCCGAGAACTCCCGCCAGGCCAGGATTCGGTCCCGTGGGGTGGGCAGGCGGAAAAATACCGGGCTGATACGGTCCGGGTGGCAGATAGGGACTTTCCGCAGGAGGCGGCGGGGTCACGCCAACCCGCTCTGCCAGACACGTCTCGCAGTAGATAGCCCCCATGACCGGGCGCGTGCAACTGGTGCAAAGCGGCTTGCCGCAGGTGCGGCAGTAAGCGGCTACGGGATTTTGCGGGTGATTGGCACAATTCATACGAACCTCCTCGATGTGGCTACCGACACTCCAGGGGGCTCGTTGGCGCGAGTTTGTCCAGCGAGAGAAGCCAACACCTGCTGGCTTCTCTCGCGGTTGAAATTTCGTTCCTGTCTTGGTTCGGGTTGTCCACTGGTGTTGTTCTTGCTTTTGTCCTTCCTGTCGTTGTTGTTCTGGTGTTCGCGCGGCGGCTCGGCAGGAGGCGTCGCCTTAAACTGCCTTACCGTCGATTCGATTTCATAATAGAAGCGAATGTTCTCGTAATATTTCACCACGCGTCCGGTGGTTTCATAGTATGTCCGCCGGATCGCGCTCGGGCGCAGGTCAACCTGCCGCAGATCGCTCAACCTTACGCCGGAGAGACTCAATGTGACCGACAGAGTAAAGAACGCCATGCCGAATGACAGGGCAAAGCGCGGCTGGCGGGCCACCGCCACCACGGGCGAAACGATCGCGGCTCCCCACTCCCGCAGCCTCGCGCTCCACGATATCGGCTGGCGCCTCCCCTCGAGGTGACGCTGGGCGGATGCCACCCCGGTGGTGCGCAGAAGAATACCCGTCACCAGGTCTTGCGGAGGTTCAGCTTCCTCAAGCGACTGCAGCCAGAAACGCCCTTGTTCGGCCTCGTCCAATAACGGCCCGCAAAGTTGGCACTCCCGTCGGTGGGCTTCGAACGCGGCGAGCCTTTCCCCCGCCAGGGTGCCGTCAATGGCCTGGCTGACCAGAGCGTCGAATTCCGAGCAGCTCATTCCTTTATCTTCTTTGCCTGCCATCACATCACCTGCCTATATGTACGTTGGAGGAGGCGCGCAAGTTCCGCTCGCCCCCGGTTAATCCTGGATTTCACGGTACCTTCGGGAACCTTCAGCACGGTCGCGATCTCCCGATAGTCCATGTCCTGTAAGTCCCTTAAAATCACCGCCTCACGCAGCTCCGGAGAGAGCTTCCCGAGCGCCATGTGCACGGCTTCCCGCGTCTCCCGGCTTTGTACGCCCGAATCCGGCGCCGGGCCCTCGTCCGGGACCCGCTCTCCCAAGGGCACTGCATCTTCACGGTCCGAGCTCGTCCGGTCGAGCGAGTCTGTCATTCTTTCCTGTTTGCTCTTGCGGAAATGGTCCACGAGAAGGTTGCGCGTCATGGTTGTTAACCAGGTGGTAAATGCTCCCTTGGAAACGTCGTAGCTATCGAGCGTCCGGTACATTCGGATGAACACCTCTTGCGTCAGGTCCTGGGCGTCTTCGGCCGATCCTGCGAAACGATAGCAGATGTTGTAAATGCGCCGATGATAACGCTGCACGATCTCCTCCCAAGCGGCTGCATCGCCGGTTACGCAGCGACGGACCAGCAGTGCGGCCAGTTGGGCGTCTTCCAAGACATTCTCCCCGGAGTATTCGGCGGATTGGGACGAAATGAATTTTGGGCGCGCCCTCGGCGGCCGGCTCCGAG